>ERZ827469.245-NODE-245-length-71558-cov-17.878257_pt1 | contig 71558 bp, 61 predicted proteins | sample MGYA00519917_ERZ827469 | MGnify/ENA primary metagenome ERZ827469 (study PRJEB31778, sample SAMEA3449314) | human gut metagenome | biome: human gut; feature: human-associated habitat; material: faeces | place: United Kingdom | collected 2010/2012 ... | reverse complement strand
AACGTATTGTTGGAAAGCGTGATATATGGCTTGCACACTGGACCGAAAGCCCGGATTATGCAAGCCGGTATGACTATGGGCAGAAAATGTGGCAGTGGGGTATTGACAGTATCGCAGGAAAGGACGTTGACGGGGATATTTGCTTTGTGGATTATCCTGCGATAACGGCAAAATGGTATAAGGAAAACTGCGGTGATATGCCGGAAAAGCCCGATAAGCCTGAGAATCAGTTCAAAAAAGGCGACAGTGTAAGGGTGAAGCGTGGTGCAAGGTTCACAAACGGGGTTGAGCCGTATTCTTATGTATATGATACGGTCTATACCGTTCAGCAGGTGTCGGCAAGCGGCAAGGAAACGCTTATAGGCATCGGCTCGGTGCCTACCGGCTGGCTTTATACAGAGAATCTGTACAAGGCGGAAAGTGACGAGATAACGCAGAAGTTCGCTGTAGGCGATAAGGTCAAGGTGAATTACGGTGCAAAGACGTATAACGGCGGTTCGCTTGCACTGTTTGTGTACACGAATGTGTACGAGGTTATGCAGGCAGGCTCGGGTGACAGAGAGGACTATATCGTCATCGGGCAGGGCGGGCAGGTCACTGCGGCGGTAAGAGCGGAGGATCTTACGAAAATATAGCATAAAAATAACGCACAGGCGAACAGCCTGTGCGTTTAGTTTGTAGAAAAAGTCTTATATTTGATGTACTTCTGTTATATCATTCAGCTTAGACTATGACATCAAGTTACGATAGTTCTTTTTGTCTGACAGCACTTCTCGGGTTCGCTATTCGAATTAATACACTTGTCAATATGAAAGAGGGAGACAACCAAAGGGATCAGGGAGAGGGACTGCCGCCCCTATCCCTGTCCCTTAGGTTTTCTCCCTCTTGGCTCCCTCTTTCCTTACCCATACCCTTACCCCGCTGGGGTGTTGGATGAACTAGTAAAACTACCCGAACATTGTATATCCTGTTAATGCAGGGACGCTTAACGCTACACGTCCGCAGGTTAGTACATATATCTTAGGTTAGTAGCGTTTTTTTGAAAGGTTAATGTCAGTGCAGTTGCACTGATACACTCACGAAATTATTAATTCCCTGTGGGTACTGAAAATGTTTTCTGCGGTGTTGGTGATATATTTCACTGCGTGAGCATTGATAATAATCAGTTTATCAACAGCCTGTGCGTTTGTGCTTTTAAAAACGTGTTATTACGCCTATCTGTAGGTTGTGAATTCCTGTACCCAGTAATACTTATAAGCATCGTTATATGTGCCGAATGCTACGGCGAGATTTTCAAAATCGGGATTGAGTATATTTTCACGGTGACCCTTGGTAGAAGCCATCCAGCTGTCGACTACTCTCTGTGCGGTGGGCTGGCCCGAGCCGAGATTTTCTCCGACGGAGCAGAACTTATACCATAACTCATCGTCACTGTAGCCGTATATGGTCTTGAAGTTTGAACCGTCCGGTCGCAGATGGCTGAACTGCTGTTCAATTTCACTGCAACGTGCCTTTGCCGCCTTGTATGCGTTTGTATCCCATTTATAAGGCTTAAGCCCGTAGGAAACACGGATTTCATTCACGATACGGAAAACCTCTGCCTCCTCTGCGGTGCAGTTTACGGGGCTGTCGGTTATAGTCGATGTGGGTGTTGTGTTGTCCTGCACGGCGGGCTTTGCCGCTTTGGGAACGGTAGTTGTGACAGGCTTGCTTTCGGAGAGATAGTCGCTGTGGACATATGTGCCGTCATCGAGCTTATAGTAGCCGGTGTCTGTCAGTGCGGCGATATTTACCGCATCTCCGTAATATTTATAGGAAACGACCTCAGAGCCTTGTAAGCCCTCTTTCCTTGCGGAACAGCTTGAAATGTTTATGTACATTGTGCCGCTGCACTTCTTTTCTGTCCATGCGGGCTTTGGTGCGGCGGTTGTCGCAGGAGCTGTTGCCTTGGTTGTTGCGGGAGCTGTAGCCTTGGTCGTGGCCGCTGTGGTCTGAGTGGTCTTTGCTGTTGTGGTTGCCGATGTTGCTTTGGCGGTTGTTGCTGCCGATGTTGCAGCGGTGGTTTCCTGTGCCTCATTATGCTTGATGGCTTTGGTGGGAACCTTTTGTTCCTCGACAGGTGCAGTAGCGGAATATGATGATGCTAAACCGTTGTTGTAGCTGATACCCTCGTCATCGGCTTTGACTCCGAACCATGAGTAACGGCTTGACAGAACGCAAAGAGCGACTACGGCAACAAAACCGCATGAAGCACAGCCGATTTTCAGAAAATTGCCGTGTGACTTCTTTTTTCTGTCATATGTCTGAATCCCGCTTTCCGGGTTTTCGGTTTTGTTTTCTTCGTTCATGTTCATGGGTATCACCTGCCTTTTGCCTGAACTTAACGGTAAGCATAATTTCACATCTATATTTTATCACAAATGCGTTGAGCGTGTCAACAGATACTGAAATTGCCAGAAAATATTTGTAAGGATTGCACAAATTAACGTGTGGCGTTTATGTAAAATCACAATAAAATAAGTCTGTTAAAAATACACTGTTACAAAAGTAAAAGTAGATGTATTTTTGTGCAAAAGGTCGAAAAGGTTACAAAACGGTAACAAAATGGTTACAAATTGTTGCGGGTTTGTAATCTTTTATGTTATAATGGCGGTGACGGAAAAGATTTGCTGTCTTTCATGACGGAAGGAAAAGCAACCTTAAAGGTGTGGAGCGGGCGTTATGCCCGTTCCTGCTTTTAACGGAAAAAGCGTTGATTTATCACCTGTCGTTCACAACGGCGGGTTATTATATAAATATATTGATTGTTTGGGGCGCATGCCCGTTTGATTTGGTTTATACGGAAAAGGATTGATAATGGGAAAAATGATGATACCCGATTATCGTGACGATATTGAGGAAACTATACTTCCTGACAGCGACAGTGAAAAGGAAGCGCAGGAGGCTGATGTAAAGCCTGCGGTTGCCGATACGTCGGAGAATCGGAATGAAGAAAACAACGAAGAAAAAGACAAAGGCAAAAACGGTATATCGGCTGTTGCCGACAGAATCTTTGATTTTCTGGTTATGGCAGGGCAGTATTTCTGCCATATCATAGCCGATGTATTTTCAAAGCCTGCTGTATATGTGGCTTATGCCGCCGTGTTTATATGGAAGCATACGGCGCTTTTCAGGGATGCAGTAAAGAGGACGTTCTGCGAAATAGGCAGCTTCTTCTTTGCACCTTTGTTAAAGTCAAAGCGTGTGCTTCAGCGTACAAACAGACAGATAAGGACCGCAAAGGAGCAGGGCGACAGCAAGAAGGCGGCAAAGCTGTACGGAAGTATAGCAAAGGACGCAGTATTCGGCAAGCAGGGTCTTGCGGTAACGCTGTTCAACTATGCCGCACCGATCATCGCAATAGTATTTCTTATGAGCGTTGTCGGATATGCGACGGGTACAGACTATGCGATAAAGCTGACGGTTGACGGAAAGTTTGTAGGATATGTCGAAAGCGAGCAGGTGTTCAATGACGCAGAGCGTATAATGCAGGAGCGTATCACATATATCGGCAACGAGAAGAAGATAAGCATGGAGCCGGAATATTCGCTCGAAATGCTCGGTGACCAGGAATATCTGACGAAATATCAGCTTGCAAACAAGCTGCTTGAGCTGAGCGATACTCCTATCGAGTATGCATACGGAATGTACATAGGCGGAAAGTTCTATGGCGCACTTGTTGACAATACAGCGGTTGAGGCTGAGCTTGAGAAGATACTTGACGGCTACCGCACAAACGCAAAGGACGAGGACGTTGCCTTTGAGAAGGATATAGAGTATGTTCCCGGCCTTTATCTGTCAGACAGTATTGTGTCGAGTGATGAAATCATCAAGCTGATAAATTCCAAAAAGGAAGAAGCGTCCTATTACACTGTGGTTGACGGCGACAGCCATTCGGGAATATGCTCAAAGCTCGGAATAAGCATGGAGGAGCTTGAGGCATTGAATCCCGGCATTATGGATGAGGACTATGTGCTGAGAGCCGGCGAAAAGCTCCTTAAAACGCAGGAGGTGCCTTTCCTGTCGGTAAGTATTTCAAGAACGGAAACATACAACGTTGAAGTTCCGTATGAAACGAAATATGAGGACGACGATACACGCTATGAGGGTGTTGAAACGGTTTACCAGGAGGGCGAGACCGGTACGAACAAAATCACGGCAAAGGTGTATTATGTAAACGGCGAAGAAGTCAAGCGTACCATAAAGAAAACCGAAAGAGTGAAAGAGCCTGTAACGGAGATTATCCTTCAGGGTACACTGCCTCCGCAGTCATCACATTATTCAAACGCTTCTGCCGATACGGGCAAGAAGTATATATGGCCTGTTGACGGCGGCACATTCTGGGAGTGGGGCTGGTGGGACGGCGGTTATGCCGGACACAGAGGCGTTGATATAGGCGCACCTTACGGTACGGATGTATATGCCGGAGCAAGCGGTACTGTAATATTTGCAGGCTGGGACAACGGCGGACTCGGTAATGCTGTGATGATACTACATCCCGACGGATACACAACGGTATATGCCCACAACAGTGAGATATTCGTCAGTGCAGGTCAGGAGGTAAATCAGGGCGACTGCATAGCCGCAGTAGGCGAAACCGGCCTTGCGTACGGCTGTCACTGCCACTTCGAAGTAAGATACGGTTCGGAAAGACTGAACCCGAGATATTATCTCAGCGGTCTGCCGGATTTAGGATATTGATATGAAATTTAACGGATAACAGGAAACAACCGCTGTGCTGAGGCATGGCGGTTGTTTGGCTATCGGAATGCACCTTGACAATTTATTGAAAGTGTGATAGAATACAAATAAAGAGGGAACGACAGACGACCGCTCCCGTGTTGGCTAAGAAATAACCGTCGTAGTTGGAAGCTGTGGGCGGTTATTTCTTTTTATTTGAAGAACTGATAGTAAATATCATAACTGTGAACGCAGTAAGGAAAATACCTATCTGTGTTAAATCGCTCAAGGTTATGTACATCAGCTACACCCCCTTTCAGATGTTTTCGCATCTTGGGAGATGTATTGACCGCCTGTCGTCCGAGGAACCCTCTTCGCTATTATATCATATATTTCATCTGAAATCAACCGCTGTGCTGAGGCATGGCGGTTGTGTTTTATTGCGAAACGGTCATAAATTTTCTTCTCATTTCATAGATTTACTGTAGAGTACCCGAAAGGAAAGGACGTGCAGTATGAACGAAATTATGACAAGGGAAGAATTTTTAAAGGAACGAAATGCGGTATACGAGCCTGACGCTGCGGCGGGCGGAGACGATGCTTGCAAGGGGCAGGATGCGGATACGGCGGTTATGACGGAGGAAAACGAGAAGCTGAGTGCCGACGGTATAACCGTATCGGAAGTAGTGGTGAAGGGCAGGCGCAACAGGCAGTATGCGGGGCTGATACTCTTTATAACGGCGGTTGCCGGGGCTGTTGTCGGGGCGGTGTTTTACGGGAAGGCAACGGTGACCGTGCCTGATGAGATGCTGGAGGGCTTTCTCGAAGGAAGGATACACGGCGGATTTTTCGGGAATGCCGCCGCTTCGTTCATATCGGCGCTGATATGGTGCATTGTACCGTTTTTAGCAGGGCTTTGCGCTGTGGGACAGCCTGTGGGTGCGCTTATACCGGCATTCAAGGGTATAGGCGTGGGAATGACGTTTGCGGCGCTTGTGAATATATACGGGACAAACGGGATACCGGCTTTTGCGGTGTTTGTTCTTCCGTCCGCATTTATAGGAACGGTAATCTGCTGTTATCAGTGCCGTCTGTCCGTGTTATGCTCAAACAGTGTGCTGGCTGTGCTTAAAGGCAGGCGTGACGAGGCTCCGCACTATTATAAGATATATCTTGAGCGGTTTGCGGTGTGCTGTATCGGGTGCTTCCTTCTGGGAATAGCGGACGCTGTTATAACTTTTTTGTTCCGCCCGATATTCGTTATATGAAACACTTGAAATTTTCGTTTCACGGGTGTATAATGTTAACAGTAAAAATTGCCTTTGGCATGAAAGAAGGATAACATTATGGAAAAAATGGAAGTATTACTGGAAACCTCCGCACGTCACATCCACGTTACGCAGGAGGCACTCGAAACACTGTTCGGCAAGGGTCACGAGCTTACAAAGAAGAAGGATCTTTCTCAGCCCGGTCAGTTCGCTTGCGAGGAAAGAGTTACTATAACAGGCCCCAAGAGATCGCTTGCAAACGTATCTATTTTAGGCCCTGTTCGTCCTGCTACACAGGTTGAGCTTTCGGCTACTGACGCACGTTCTATCGGATGTCCTATATTCGTAAGAGAATCAGGCGATATTGCAGGCACACCCGGCTGCAAGATAACAGGTCCTGAGGGCGAGATCGAAATCAGCGAGGGCGTTATCGTTGCAAAGCGTCACATCCACCTTGTTCCCGAAACCGCTGAAAAGTGGGGCGTGAAGAACAAGGACGTTGTAAGCGTAAAGGTTGATTCTGACGGAAGAAAGGCAATTCTCGGCGATGTTGTTATCAGAGTAAGCGAGAATTTTGCAGACGCTATGCACATTGATACAGACGAATCAAACGCTGTAATGGCCGCTCCCGGCATGATGGTCGAAGTTATCAAGTAATACGGCGTTACATATGACGGTTTTATCTCCGTGGCTTTGGGCTGCGGAGATTTTTTTGTGAATTAATGATAGCGTAAAAAAGGGAAAAATGTTTTCTATAGAAGGTTCTGCTGTAACGGAAGGAATTTACACAATAGCTGAACTGATAAAAATCAGAACAAAGAATCAGTAAAGGAAGCAGCCTCTGCAAGCTGTGAGAAACGTGAAAAGTAAATATTACGGAAAAAGTCAGGTGTAACGCTTGGCTTTTTCTTTTGTTTGTGGTAAAATATAAGTGGTAAGTCTAAACTAACTTATATTGAGGTGACGCAATTGGAGATATTTCTGATACTGATGATACCGCTTATGGGAACAACGCTCGGCTCGCTTATGGTGTTCCTTATGCGTGACAAGGTGAGGGCCCAGACGGAGAAGCTGCTGCTTGGGTTTGCATCGGGAGTTATGATAGCGGCTTCGGTATGGTCGCTTCTGATACCGTCAATGGAACTGTCCGAACGGGGCTACGGGAAAATGAACTGGGTGCCTGCTGTGGTCGGCTTTGCGGCGGGGATACTGTTTCTGCTTGGGATAGACAGCTTTGTGCCGCACCTGCATCTTGACAGCGATAAGCCTGAGGGCGTGCGTTCGGGGCTTTCGAAAACTACTATGATGCTGCTTGCGGTGACCATCCATAACGTGCCGGAGGGAATGGCTGTCGGTGCGGCTGTAGCCGGGTCAACCGGCACGGGCGGCGACAGTGTTACTCTTGCAAGCACATTTGCGCTGGCACTGGGTATTGCAATACAGAACTTCCCCGAAGGAGCGGTGGTTTCAATGCCGCTTAAAAGCGAGGGAATGAAAAAGGGAAAAGCGTTTGTGATGGGAGTGCTGTCGGGCGTTGTCGAGCCGATAGGTGCGGCGGTGATGATACTGCTCGCTTCATTCATCGCTCCGCTTTTGCCGTATATGCTGTCGTTTGCGGCAGGGGCTATGATGTATGTTGTGATAGAAGAACTTATACCTGAGGCACAGGGCGGAGAGCATAGCAACATAGGAACGATAGGTGCGGCGGCAGGGTTTGTTGTTATGATGGTGCTTGATTGTACGTTGGGGTGAGAAAATGCCCGTCCGTTGAGGGGGCATTGCAGATTGTAGAAAAAGTCTGTTTTTTTCAAAAAAGTGCTTGTTCTCAATCCCTATCCCCAAACCCCTTTCCCTGGGAAAGGGGCTGAATGTGGGGCTGCCGCCCTCAACCCGCTTGGGGCTACGCCCCAAACCCCATTTTTAAAAATTATGTAGGTTTTTCGCCAGTCTGAAATGCCCGTCCGTTGAGGGCGGGCATCGGTTATAAACCTCTTATTTTCTTCCTATAATCTTCAGGTAAATTCCCGAGGTTATTTTATAGGCAAAAATGTAGAACAGGGCAAATACGGCAAAGCATATCACGTTTGCGATAAGAAGAAGTGTGCTGTCGGCAAAGCCGAACATTTTAACTGCTTTAAGTATTATCGGAAAGGCGAATATAAGGTGTATGCCTGCAAAGATAAGAGGAGCGAAGAACACGGTCAGCACCTGCGAGTTTATGCTTTTCTTTATTTCCTTTTCCGTCATTCCGACACTTCTCATCGTTGCAAAGCGTTCTCTGTCCTCGTAGCCCTCCGAAACCTGCTTATAGTAGATTATAAGCACGGTGGCAAAGATAAAGACAAGTCCTAAGAATATTCCGAGAAAGAGAAGTCCGCCGTAGGTCGCTATCATCACATCAAGGTTTTCGGTTCTGCTTTCGGCAAAGGGGAAGATATTCTCCATATTCCGTGAGCTTTTTGCCAGAATGTCCGTGAGGCTGTCGCACAGGGCTTGCTTATCGGCATTGCTTCCGTCAATGTCAAAGCCGAAATAATGCTTTAACCACGATGCGTTTTCGCCGTAAGCCTGACGGTTCAGCAGGAATATATCGTAAAGGGTGTTATTATCGGGGAGAATAACGAAAAATACGCTGTAAACCGTTTCGCCGTAGGAAATATTTTTCGGCATAGGAACTGTCCTTGACTTATATTTCTTGCCGTCTAATATTATTTCGCCGTCGGTGCTGTCGGAGCTTGCCGTCAGTATTTCGCCCTCGGAGAGCGTTTCGTTCCTGCCGCTCGTTTTGTTATAGTCTTCAAGCGTGATGAAGAAAAAGTCCTTTATTTCAGATTGGCTGACATCTGCGGAATCTGTCGCAGGGGCTAAGTGGACGGTATTATCTGAAAAATAACCGCCGACTTCAAGATAATCATACGAAAGAGTGTTTAAGGGGCTATAATCATTGCTTTTCGCCGTGTCAAGCGCTGTGTTGCACAGGTCGGAAATATTGCGTATCGTCTTATCTTCAAAGCTGTCGTAAGTGAGCGTTACCGAGATGTCACGGCTGCGGATAAACGTGCTTGTCTGTATCCCCGAAAAAAGACTTATCGTGGACGAAAGCATTACAAGCACCATAGTCGAAAGAATGCAGACAGAAGCAAGTCCTGCGCCGTTTCTTTTCATACGGTATGTCATTCCGGAAACGGATACAAAGTGATTCGCTTTGTAGTAATATCTTTTGTTTTTCATCAGCAGTCGGCAAAGTGCGACAGAGCCGCTGACAAAGAGCATATAAGTGCCGATTATTACAAGAAGCACCGCAAGGAAGAAATTCCCGACAATTTCAATGCCCGCCTGTGTTGTGACGGCGATATAATAAGCGATAGCAAGCAGTATCAAGCCGACTAAGGCGAATACGAAATTTGCCCGTGGCGGTTTTTCGCCCTGCTTTTCGCTTTGAAGCAGATTGATTGCGCTTAGTCTGCCTATGCGGACAAAGGCGCTCAGCAGAAGAATTATCGTTATGGCTGTGAATACTGCGGCGGTGATAGCTATTGCGCCTGCATCGACAGACAGATTTCCGACAGGTTCAATGCCGAGAAGTCTGAACATACACAGCTCAGCAAGGCGTGACAGGAGTATTCCTGCGGCAAGTCCGCAAAGAAGCGATATGATAAGCGTGAAAAGGCTTTCGCAAAGGAGTATGCGTGCTATGTTACGTTTGTTCATTCCGAGAATATTGTATAAGCCGAACTCTTTGCCACGGTTTTTGATAAGCACAAAGTAGCTGTAGAAAAGAAAAATCAAGGAGAAAATGCCGATTACGATTATTCCGAGCCAAAGACACCACTGTGCGTAAACGCCTCTGTTTGTGTTTGCGATGTTTTCGCTTCTTGCAAGGTATGCCGTGATGTACATCATCATCACCATTGCAACTAAGGTGAGGATATACGGCAGATAAAGCCGTTTGTTTTTCTTCATGCCGTTCACGGCGAGCTTCGGGTAGAACAGTGTTTTCATCTGCGGTCACCGCCTGCCACAAGCACCGTCAGCGTATCGTTTATCTTTGCATAGAATTCTTCCGTTGCGGAAATGCCCTTATATATCTGGTGGTAAACCTCTCCGTCCTTTATGAAAAGCACCCGTGAGGCACTGCTTGCCGCCTTTACCGAATGTGTTACCATTAGGATAGTCTGACCGTCACGGTTTATTTCACCGAACAGATTGAGAAGCTCCTCCGACGCTTTTGAATCGAGTGCGCCTGTAGGCTCGTCCGCAAGCAGAATATCGGGGTTTGTTATAAGCGCACGGGCGACAGCGGTACGTTGCTTCTGACCGCCAGATATTTCATAAGGGTATCTGTCGAGCAGGTCGCTTATACCGAGTTTTGCGGCAAGAGGGAGAAGCCTTGAGTTCATCTCATCGTAGCTTTTGCCCATAAGCACGAGCGGCAGAAAAATATTGTCACGCACGGAGAATGTATCGAGCAGGTTGAAGTCCTGAAACACAAATCCGAGATGCTCACGTCTGAAAAGTGCAGAGTCGCTGTCCTTTATCTTTGTTATGTCAACTCCCGAGAGCATTACAACACCTGCGGTCGCCTTGTCAAGCGTTGCGAGTATGTTGAGCAGGGTAGTCTTGCCTGAGCCGCTTTCGCCCATAATAGCGATATATTCGCCCTTTGCGGCAGAGAAGCTGACGTTTCGCAGTGCGACATTCGGCTTTGCACCGAGCCGCTGTGTGTAGACCTTTTTAAGTCCCGTTACTTCAAGTAAATTCATATTGTACCTCCTTTAAGCTATGACAATATTATAGCTGAAATAACGGAAGTGTGCCATTTATCCGTCTTACGATAAGTGCGTCCGTCTTACATTTTTGTAATATTGCGATTACTCGTGCCTTATTTTGCTTTCCGTAAGGTCAAGCATAAAGACAGAGCCTTTTCCAAGCTCGGACACGGCGGTAAGAGTAATGCCGAACATATCGGCAATACAGCGGCAAAGATACAGTCCTATACCGCTTGCCTTCATATCATATCTGCCGTTAAGTCCTGTGTAGCCGTTGTCGAAAATTCTCGGCAGGTCGGCAGGGTCTATGCCAATTCCCGTGTCGGCAATGCAGAGAATCTTTCTGTCGGTGTCGGGCTTCATATAAATTGATACCGAGCCTTTAGCGGTGTATTTTATCGCATTTGAGAGCAGTTGTTCAATAATAAAGGACAGCCATTTTTCATCGGTGAGAACATCGGTGTCAAGCTCCTTGTAATCAAGGCTCAGCTTCTTCCCGATAAACTGCGTGGAGAATTTACGAACCGATTTTTTTACTATATCGTCAAGGCTGAAATGCTTTATCACAAGGTCGTTGCCGGAGCTTTCAAGCCGGACATAGCACAGCGCCATATCGACATACTGCTCTATCTTCATAAGCTCATCGGACAGCCTGCGGTTACTTTCGCTGTCTTCTGACTGAAGCATAAGTCGCATTGCGGAGATAGGCGTTTTTATCTGATGTACCCACATAGTGTAATATTCGTTTGTCGCCTGCAGGCTGTTTGCGGATTTTTCCTTAAGGGAAATGCAGTAATTGCTGAGTGTCCGTATCAGCCTGCCGTAATCCTTGTCATCTGCCGATACCGCTTTCGGAAGATTGTCGGCACTCACGGTTATCTCGTTTGCAAGACGGGTGAGGATATTATGCTTTCTGTACGCTTTTATAAAAGCGACCGCACCGATAGCCGTAACAGCGGCAAGCGACAGCAAAAGCGCATACAGCACAGGCTCTGAGGGGAGGTTATAAAGCGACAGCACCACAGCGAAAATTACAGCTGCAATAATAATGCAGACAAGCGTTATTATGCGGCTCCTGATAAAGTCAAGAAAGAATTTCATACTATCATATACCCCATTCCGACCTTGGTTGCGATGTAGTTTTCAAGTCCTATGTTTTCGAGCTTTTTGCGAAGCCTGCTGACATTTACCGTAAGGGTGTTCTCGTCAACAAAGCAATCGGTTTCCCATAATCTCTGCATAAGCGTATCACGGGAAATTATCCTGCCTGCGTTTTCCATAAGAGTGCGGAGTATGCGAAGCTCGTTCTTTGTAAGCTCTGCCTTTTTATCGCCGTTTGTCACGACCGCCGATGAAATATCAAGTATAACACTGCCGTGGGATATAAGGTCGCTGTTGCCCGAAAAGGAGTAGGCACGGCGAAGCACTGCGTTTATCTTTGCGGTCAGCACCGAAAGATCGAACGGCTTTGCTATAAAATCATCTCCGCCCATATTCATAGCCATAACTACATTCATATTATCGGAGGCAGAGGAGAGAAAGATGACAGGCACTTTTGACAGCTTTCTTATCTCGCCGCACCAGTAGTAGCCGTCATAGAACGGTAGCTTTATATCAAGCAGTACAAGCTGAGGGTCGAAAGCGGCAAACTCCGCAGTGATATTGTGAAAATCCTTTGCACACTCTACTTTATAATCCCAGCCCTCAAGGTGCTTTTTCAGCGTCTGGGCTATCGTGGGGTCGTCTTCAATGATGAAAATTCTGTACATAGTCAAATTTCTGCCATTCTTATAATAAGTTCGTTGAATCGCTTGGAAAACACGGGAGGAATGTTATGGGCGGCTTTGTCCCATATCTCGTATCTGCAATTTTTATTCATAGCGGCAAGTCCTTTTACGCTGTCGTGTACTTCTGTCTGTTCCTTACTGCCTGCAAGGGCAATCATCGGGAAGTATGCGTTTTCAAAGCCGTTTATTGTTTCAAGCGTTATTCCGTTGTCAACGGAGCTTCTTACGGTTTCGATATGCACATTCTGCATCTGTGCAACAAATTCTTTTCTTTGCTCTTTGGGCAGTCCGTTCATAAATCCGATGAAACCGCATAATCGTTTGTTTTTGAATGACGCAAACTGCTTTTCGTTTATAGCCATGACCTTTGAGAGCATAGGCTCTTTCTTGATAAGCCACGGACTTACTATTATCGCAGAAGTGAAATACTGCGGATATTCCGCACACAGCTTAACGCTAAGCTGAGCGCCGAGCGAAAAGCCGACAAGCGTTACCTTTTTGCCGATGTCGGCAATGAAATCCGCAAGCTGTTTTACCGCTGTTTCGGTATCGAAAATCTCATCTGCGGCATCTCCGTAGCCCATGATGTGCGGAATAATAAGATGATATTTTTCGGCAAGCGGATATTGCCTGCCGAAGCTGTGGACAAAGTTTGCCCCGTGCAGAAAGACGATTGTCTTATCGTTTTCTTTGCCGTATTCATAATAGTGCATACATTTCCCTCCGTGAGTTTTCTTGTTGCTGTAATTATAGCACGGGTGAAGGGGATAGTCAAACAGCAGAAACATAGAATTTTCTTGAACGTTTGACTTTTTGGAGTAGAGTTGTTATAATAAGTTAACGGCTAACTGTATTTGTTTTACAGCAATATAAGGAAATGAGGCAATTGTATGTGCGATGTTTCAAAATACACAAAGGTATATGAAGATTTTAAAAATCTGCATTCCGATGATTTTTTACAGCTTATAACAGAAGCTGAAACACAGGAAGAAAAGAATTTCTTTGAAACTGTCTGGAACTATTTGCTACAGGAAAAACAGAAAAAGGTTATCGAAAGGAATCTTTTCTGAATAAATTGTTGATTGAATTTTACAATAGAAAGCATAAAAATACAACCTGCGGAATTTTTCCGCAGGTTGTATTTTTATATTTTATCCTATAACCTTCTTCGCAATATCTACCGTTTCCTTAGCGTCCTTTGCGTAGAAGTCTGCGCCTATCTTTTCGGCGTACTCGGGTGTTAGTACCGCACCGCCGACAACCACCTTGCAAGGAAGTCCGTTGTCACGGATAAGCTTTATGGTTTCTTCCATAGATTTGAGCGTAGTGGTCATAAGTGCGCTCAGTCCCACCAGCTTTACCTCGTGCTTTCTTGCGGCATCGACTACCGCCTGATACTCAACGTCCTTGCCGAGATCTATTACGGTGTAGCCGTAGTTTTCAAGCAGTACCTTTACTATGTTCTTGCCTATGTCGTGTACATCGCCCTTTACCGTTGCAAGCACTATCTTGCCCTTGCTTACCGTTTCGGAATTGTTCTTTGCAAGGTGCGCCTTGATAACATCAAAACAGCTCTGTGCAACGCCTGCCGATAAAATCAGCTGAGGGAGGAATATCTTTCCCTGTTCAAACAGAGTACCTGTCTTGTCAAGCGCAGGGATAAGCCGCTCGTTTATTATTACCATCGGGTCGGTGTCGGTAAGCAACTGTTCGGTTATCTTCGCCGCATCCGCCTTAAGTCCGTTGTCGATGGCATATTCAAGCGTTACCTCGGAGGATTTCGGCTTTGCGACTGCCGTTGGGGTATCACTGCCGTAAGCGGCGATGTATTCTACCGAGTTTACATCTATTGCCTTTAACAGCTTGAATGCTCTTACAGCGCCTGTCATAGACGCTACGTTGGGGTTTATAATCGGCAGATCAAGCCCGTTTTCAAGTGCCATCGTAAGAAAAATGTGGTTTAAGAGCTCACGGTTTGGCAGACCAAATGATATATTCGATACGCCGAGTACCGTTCTTACTCCGAACCTTTCCTTTACCGCACGCACAGCCTTGAGCGTTTCGTTTACTGCAAGTTGTTCTGCGGATGCTGTAAGCGTGAGGCAGTCTATCGCTATATCCTCTTTCGGAATACCGATTTTCTCGCAACGCTTTATTATTTTTTCGGCAATGGCTACACGCTGTTCGGCTTTAGGCGGTATGCCGTCCTTGTCAAGTGTCAGACCTACTACTGCCGCACCGTATTTCTTTACGAGCGGAAGAACGTTTTTAAGGCTCTCCTCCTCGCCGTTTACCGAGTTTACCATAGGCTTGCCGTTGTATACACGCAGTGCCGCTTCGAGTACCTCCGGAATGGTGCTGTCTATCTGGAGAGGTACGTTCGTAACGCCCTGAATACTCTTGACAGCCTTTATCATCATTGCCTTTTCGTCAATGTCGGGAAGTCCTACGTTAACGTCAAGTATATCTGCTCCTGCGCCGACCTGCTCTATAGCCTGACCTAAGATATAGTCTATATCATCGTTTATAAGTGCCTGCTTGAACAGCTTTTTACCGGTAGGGTTGATACGCTCACCGATTATCCTCGGCTGGCTTACCTCTACAACATTTGTGCCGCTGCATATCGTGCAGACACGCTCTATCTTCTTAGGCTCGTACTTTCTGCCCTTTACCTTATCGGCTGTACGGCGGATAAATTCGGGTGTTGTACCGCAGCAGCCGCCGATTATTCCTGCACCGAGATCAGCTATCTCAACGGCATAGTCGCTGAATTCTTCGGCATCTATAGAATATTCGCCTGTGGCAGGGTCGGGAAGACCTGCGTTGGGCATTACGATAACGGGTATCTTTGACTTTTCGCAGAGCGTTTTGATTATAGGCATAAGTTCCTTCGGACCCAGAGAGCAGTTCACTCCGACGGCACTTACACCAAGTCCCTCGCACAGCAGTATTTCCGCCTCGGCGGGACAGCCTGTAAATGTACGTCCGTTTTCCTCAAAGGTCATACTGCATATTATCGGAAGATCGCAGTTTTCCTTTGCGGCAAGTATAGCGGCTTTAAGCTCGTATAAGTCGGTCATCGTTTCAAACAGAACAACGTCCGCACCTGCCTTATAGCCTGCAACTATCTCCTCCCTGAATATGTCGTAAGTCTCTTCAAATTTAAGGCTTCCCGTAGGCTCAAGGAGCTGTCCTATAGGACCTATGTCAAGAGCGCAGAAAACGTCCTTTCTGCTTTCTTTTATCGCTTCTTTACAGTTTATTATTCCTGCGGTGATAATTTCATCTACGCTTTTACCGCTGTGGCTTAGCTTGTAGGAATTTGCACCGAATGTATTCGCAGAAATTATATCCGCTCCTGCGTCTATATAACTGCGGTGTATTTCCTTGAGCAGATCCTTTGCGGTAAGGTTTAAAAGCTCGGGGGTTTCGCCCGTCTTAAGTCCCTTAGCCTGCAGCTGAGTACCCATAGCACCGTCGAAAATCAGCAGTCCTCTTTGCTCAAGTAATGTTTTAATTTCCACAGTGACCTCCGCTTTTTCTGAATTTGCATCTGTCCTTCATATTACAGCTTTCACAGCCTCTTGTACTTCTGTCAACTTCGCCCTCCGACAGCCCTATAAATGCCGTTACCGATTTTGTAGGCACCATCATATTGCTGTTCATTACGGTAAGACCTATTCTTTTCTGAGCCTGCAGAAGCGTCAGTAAATCAAACTGTATATCAAGGGGCAGATCACCGTAGCCGGGAGAATATCTCCATGTACGGCTGTTCGAGTGTACTTTTTCGAATATCTCTGTTTCAGCCCTGTTGCAGACCTGCTCTATTGCCGCACCCGCAAGGCTGTCAACGATAACTGCGCTTGCCATATCAGAAACCTGCAGATGTCTTAAAAGCACGTCTACTCCTTGTCCGAGCGTGGCACACATAAGCACTATCCTGTCGCAGTTCTTTAAATGAGCGGCGGCTGAATTGCCTTTAAGTATTATATTGCTGTCCGAAATTCTGACACCATCATCCGTAAAGCTTATCGGGTATACGGCATAGAGGTATTTCGGGCTTGCGGCTTTCAGAAGCTGTTTCTCGCAGGAATCGAGCATTGCGAGCATCTGCTCGTTATCCGTGCCGTCCTTACAGCCGAGATAACGCAGAGCCTCGTTTCTGTCTATCGGCTGAAGTATCATAACAGATCCTTAATCCCGTTGTAGATGCGTGATGCGACAGCGGGGTTATTCATAGCGTAAAGGTGTATGCCCTGCACATCGTTTGAAATAAGGTCTACTATCTGGTCGATGGCATAGGCTATTCCTGCGCTCCTCAGCGCCTCGGGGTCGTTCTCATACTTCTGCATCATCTTTACGAATTTTGAGGGCAGACTTGCACCGCAGAGCGTTACCATACGCTCAATCTGCTTTTTGTTTGTAACGGGCATAATTCCTGCGGCGATAGGCACGTCTACGCCTGCGGCTCTTGCACGCTTTTCAAAATCGTAATAGCAGGAATTGTCGAAGAAAAGCTGTGAAACAAGGTGAGATGCACCTGCGTCAACCTTTATTTTCAGGTTCTTTATATCTTCCTCGGCGCTTTCTGCGTCAACGTGGGTTTCGGGGTAGCATGCACCTGCAATATCAAAACTTCCCTTTGACGCTATATATGCCGTAAGGTCGCTTGCGTGGGGAAAATCGTTCTTCGGTTCTTCATCGGGCTTGTTGTCGCCTCTTAAGGCAAGAATGTTCTCTATTCCGTTTGCGGCGAAATCGTCAAGCATAAAATCAACATCGTCACGGGTGCTGTTTATGCAGGTAAGGTGCGCCATTGATTCGATACCGTATTTTTCCTTTATATGCGATGCTATCTCGCAGGTGGAGCGGTTTGCACGGTTTCCGCCTGCACCGTATGTCACGCTGATATATGCGGGATTTATTGCCGCAAGTCCCTCGATGGCATCATACACCGTTTCGATGGGGAAATTCTTGTTGGGAGGGAAAACCTCCAGCGAGAACACCGTCCTGCCGGGTGTGTATAAGTCTTTAATTTTCATTCCGTCGTTCTTTTCCTTTATATTTGTGTCGTTATCTTACTGTACTGCCATTGGGTGTATCCTTGTCGAGGAATACTACCTGTACCTTGTCTCCTGCGTCACAGGCAAGGAGCATACCGTTGCTTTCTTCGCCGCAGAGCTTTGCGGGGGCAAGATTTGCAACGAATATAATTTTCTTTCCGATAAGCTCCTCGGGAGTGTAGTATTCGGCAATGCCCGATACTATCTGTCTGCCGCCTCTTGCATCGTCCACCTGAATTTTAAGCAGCTTCTTTGACTTCTTTATCTTTTCGCAGGCTGTAATCTCGCCTGTTCTGAGCTTGACCTTTGCAAAGTCATCTATAGAGATTATTCCTGCCTTGTCAAGATCCTCGTCCTCCTTGATTACAGTCTTGGGCTTCATAAGGCGTTCAAGTTCTGTAATCTCGCTCTTTATGTCGATTCTGGGGAAGAGAACTCTGCCCTTCTTTACCGTAACGTCTGCATGCAGAACGCCGAATGTGCCGAGCTTGTCGAAAGCGGTATCTTCTGCACCTGCGCCTATCTGCTCCCATACCTCAGGCATTGTTGCGGGCATAAAGGGGCTGAGCAGTGCCGAGCAGATACGAATAGTTTCAAGCAGGTTATAGAGTACGGTCGCAAGACGGGCGTTGTTGCTTTCGTCCTTTGCAAGTACCCACGGTGCAGTTTCGTCGATATACTTGTTGGCACGGGAGATTACCTTGAATATTTCCTCAAGCGCCTTTGAGTGCTGAGCCTGCTCGATAAGGGGAGTAACCGTATCGCACAGCGACTGAGCCATACCGATAAGCTGATTGTCAAGCTCGTCGGAAGCTCTGTCTGTGGGCAGTGTTCCGCCGAAATACTTGTCTGCCATTGCTACTGTTCTTGAAACAAGGTTTCCGAGATCGTTTGCAAGGTCTGCGTTTATTCTTGTGAGCATAAGTTCATTTGTGAAGTTGCAGTCACTGCCGTAGGGCATATCACGCAGTATCTGATAACGTACAGCGTCAACGCCGTAACGCTCGCAAAGCACAAACGGGTCTACAACGTTGCCCTTTGACTTGCTCATCTTGTCGCCGTTGAAATTTATCCAGCCGTGACCGTAAAGGTGTTTGGGCAGGGGCAGATCGAGCATCATAAGGATTATAGGCCATACGATAGAGTGGAAACGTACAATTTCCTTAGCGGTCATGTGCATATCTGCGGGCCAGTATTTTTCAAAATCATTGTACTTCTCGTTGCCGTAGCCGAGCGCACTGATATAGTTTGAAAGTGCGTCTACCCATACATAAACAACGTGCTTGCTGTCAAAATCAACGGGTATGCCCCAGGTAAAGCTGGTTCTTGATACGCACAGATCCTCAAGGCCCGGCTTTATGAAGTTGTTTACCATTTCGTTTACACGGCTCTTAGGCTGTAAATAGTCGGTTTCGGTAAGGAACTTTTCAATCTTGTCGGCAAAATCGGAAAGGCGGAGGAAGTATGCTTCTTCGTTTGCTTCTTTTACCTCACGTCCGCAGTCGGGACACTTTCCGTCTACAAGCTGGCTCTCTGTCCAGAAGCTCTCGCACGGTGTGCAGTATTTGCCCTTGTAGGTGCCTTTATAGATGTAGCCCTTTTCGTACAGCTTCCTGAATATCTTCTGTACGGTTTCTATATGATAGTCGTCCGTTGTTCTGATGAAACGGTCATAGCTTATGTGCATTGTTTCCCAAAGACGCTTGAAGTTGGCTACTATCTCGTCAACGTATTCCTTGGGGGTAACGCCCTTTTCGGCGGCTTTAAGCTCTATCTTCTGACCGTGCTCGTCCGTGCCTGTAAGGAACATTACGTCATAGCCCTGCATTCTCTTGAAGCGTGCTATCGTGTCACACGCAACCGTTGTGTAACAGTGACCTATGTGGGGATTACCGGAGGGGTAATATATCGGTGTGGTTAAATAATATGTCTTGTTCATTCTATTTTCTCCTTGTATATGATGTTAGGCTATAAAACCTTTTTGACAAAATTGGGGTTTGGGGCGTAGCCCCAAGGCGGGTCGCAGGGACGCCAGTCCCCGTTTTTTCCCCAGGCACGGATGCCGGGCAGTGTATGCAACAAGGCTTTGCAGGACGCAAAGTCAACCAAGCATACACAGCCTTTCACGAGGGAAAGGGGGTAAGGGGGATAGGGATAATAAATAGTAGTTCGTTTTAAAGACAAAGCTTTCTACAGTTTATATTTTTACATTCGTGCCAAACTGCACATTCGTGCATACACACCGTTCTTTGCGTTTTTAATTTTCAGGATCATAAGAATCAGTCCTTCCGAATGTAATTTATATGTTTATTTATGTTTATTATGGTACAGGTCATAAGTTCCTGATGCCCATACATAAATTTTAGTATACCACTATTTAGTCGGTTTTGCAATAACGCAAAAATTTTTGATGCAATTTTTACATTTTGTCTAAAAAACCCTTGATTTTTTTCGGTTTTTCTAGTAAAATATATTTGGTGTATTATTTTCGGCCGTTTTATGCCTTTTTCCGAGACTTTTCACAGGCTGATTCAAAGATACAATTATAAGAGTAATTTCCGCATACAAGGCAGTTACAGGGTTATAGCCTTCGGCGGACACAGGAGCAAACCATTTAAGATAAAAGAGGTAAGAAAATGTCAAACAGATTATTTCAGGGCGTAGTTCATCAGATGAGAGATACTATCGGTCGTGTTATCGGTGTTATCGATGAAAACAGTACGATAGTCGCTTGCAGTGAGCTTTCCAGGATAGGAACAAACAGCGACTTCTTTACAATTGAGCTTGGTGACTCACATGATGTGTTCATCCGTGACGGCTATACATATAAGCCCTTCGGCGTTCACGTAAAGCCCGATTATGCGGTATTCATCGAAGGTACGGACGATCAGGCGGCAAAGTATGCGTCTATCCTCGCTATCTCACTGTCAAGCATCAAGCAGTACTATGACGAGAAATATGACAGAAATAACTTCGTAAAGAATATCATCCTTGATAACGTTCTTCCCGGCGATATAACGCTCAAGGCAAGAGAGCTTCACTTCAATGCGGATATAAGCCGTGTTGTATTCCTTATAAGCATCGTTTCCGCAAACGAGGTTTCGGCTTATGATGTAATACAGAATCTGTTCCCCGATAAGAACAAGGACTTCGTGTTCAATATCACAGAAACCGAAATCGTTCTTGTTAAGGAAATAAAGGCAGGCATAGACAACAAGGACCTCGAAAAGCTCGCACGCTCCATCTCGGATACGCTTTCGGGCGAGTTCTTCACAAAGGTAAACGTAGGTATCGGTACTCCCGTTACAGGCATAAAGGATCTTGCCCGTTCCTTCAAGGAAGCACAGATAGCTATTGAGGTAGGTAAGGTGTTCGATACGGACAAGACTATCGTAAGCTACGATAACCTCGGTATCGCCCGTCTTATTTATCACCTGCCCACGACCCTGTGCGAAACATTCCTGAAGGAAGTTTTCAAGAAGGGCTCAATAGAGTCGCTTGACCACGAAACGTTATTCACGATACAGAGATTCTTCGAGAACAACCTCAACGTTTCCGAAACTTCAAGAAAGCTCTTTGTACACAGAAATACACTGGTTTACAGACTGGATAAGATAAAGAAGCTCACAGGTCTTGATTTAAGAGAGTTCGATCACGCTATCATCTTCAAGATCGCTCTTATGGTCAAGAAATACCTTGCCGCAGATCCCGTCAAATTCTAATGCGGCGGGTCGCCGCTGACTGCTCCGACCTTTAGAAATGTTGCATTTATGTGTAACACGGTGAAACGGTCGGGAAATAATGTCAAATTTAATAATACCGGACTATTCAGACAGATACTTGATTGTGCTTGTCTGAATATTTGGTGTAAGAGTGTCGTTGCAAAGCTGCGGATTATCGGCAATATCGGCCGGATATGAGGAGAGAAAAGTTGAATTACTCCACCATACTTTTGATTGTTGAAAAATAAGTGTTTGAAAAGTATTGTGGGTGCAGAAGGGGATAGCATTGTGATTCCCCCGGTTACGCCATAACCGGACTGCATCGCTGTGTGCCGTTATTGCACGGCAGGTATCAGGAAGGAATGGTAAAATGGTTGAATTAAAGAACGTTGACGTTCATTTCAAGGACGGAGGCGGAGTTGACGCTCTTAACGGCGTCAATCTCAGAATAGAGGACGGCGAATTTGTATTTATAGTCGGTGACAGCGGTGCCGGAAAATCGACATTGCTCAAACTGCTGACAAGAGAGATAGCGCCGACATCGGGCAGGGTATTCGTAAACGGATATAATCTTGCCAAGATAAAGAATAAGAAGATCCCGTATTTCAGACGTTCCATAGGAATGATATTTCAGGATTTCCGTCTGATACCGGATCTGAATGTTTATGACAATGTGGCTTTTGTACTGCGTGTTACAAACAAATCCAAAAAGACGATAAGACATAGGGTGCCTTATGTTCTGAATCTGGTCAAGCTGGCAGACAGGGCAAAATCCTATCCTGAGAAGCTGTCGGGCGGTGAAAAGCAGAGAGTTGCGATAGCCAGAGCCTTTGCGAGCGATCCTAAGCTGATTATAGCAGACGAGCCTACGGCAAACATCGACCCCGCTTTATCCTATGATATAGTAAAGCTGCTCAAGGAAATCAACAAGTGCGGTACTACCGTAATAATGGTTACTCACGAGCATAGCCTTGTCGAATATTTCGGCGGAAGAATCGTCAGCCTGAAAAACGGCGAAGTTATTTTCGACGAATATGTGGAAGGTGAGGCGCAGGATGAATAATTTAAGCTACTTGATAAAGCAGGGCATAAGATCGGTATGGAAGAACCGTTTCATGTCATTTGCCAGCCTCTGCATTATGACTGTCAGCCTTATTTTAGTCGGAATGTCGGCTATAGTGATGCTTGACTGCGGAATAATACTCGACAACGTTTCGGACAAGAACGAGATAAGCGTTTATCTTAATGATGACGCAGATATAAAGCATATAGGCGAGGTGCTTAAAAGCAACACGCTGACGGAGAAGGTGGATTTCGTTTCCGCCGAAGAAGGACTCAAGAAGATGGTCGAGCAGTACAGCGAGCAGAAGGATCTGTTTGAGAATCTTCCGTATAATCCCGTTCCTGCGACCTATATGGTAACTATAAACGACCTTGATAAGATAAGCACTGCCGTTCAGCAGTTCAAGGCGATAGACGGCGTTTACAAGGTGAATGCGCCTATGGATTTCGCCGGATTTATAAAGGACCTGAGAACGACGTTTACCATTATCGGAATAGTGCTTATAGTGGCGCTCGGTACGGTAAGTGTTATAATAATCTCGAATACAACAAGGCTCAGCGTTTTCTCAAGACGTAAGGAAATAGCGATAATGAGAATAGTCGGAGCGACAAATTCCTTTATAAAGACACCGTTTTTTGTGGAGGGATTGTTCATCGGACTTCTTTCGGGACTGCTTTCGTGGTTTGTGACAAAGCTCGTTTATGAGAATCTGTACAATCTGTTTACGCAGAACCTCGGAATGTGGAATGCGCTCGGAATGGGCGACATACTGCAGTTCTCGGAAATCGGCTGGTATGTACTGGCGGCTTGCTGCGGTGCGGGCGCACTGCTCGGAGCTATCGGCACGGTACTCAGCACAGGCAAATACCTTAAGGTATAACGGCGAAAGGATATAGGATGAAGCTGAAAAAAATTCTGCACTCTCTGACCTCATTCGTCACAATATTTGCATTGACATCGGGTATAATCATAACGTATGCTCCGGCAGGTGCGGAGAATCTTACTGTCGATGATATAAAGGACAGAATAGAGCAGATAAAACAGGACAACGCTCAAAGGCGTGATGAAATAGACCGTATCGAAGGCGATATAACCGATAAGCAGGAAAACCTCGACAAAGCCGCCAATCTGCTGAACGAGCAGAAGGAGCTTGTTGACTACTACTACAATCTTGTTTATTACAAAAATCAGGATATAAGCACTCTGCAGGGCAACATAGACACGCTCACAGATGAGATAGCGCAAAAGGACAAGGCTATAGCGAAAGCAGAGGCCGACATTGCCGAACTTGACAAGGAGAACAAGCAGAACCTTGAAAAGTTTGCGCAGATAGTCAGAACAATGTACACGACCGGCTCAGCGGATATGTTCGGGGTACTGGCAGGCTCTGCCGATTTCTACGACCTTATGATAAGCAGTGAGGTCGTCGGAAAGATAAGCGAGCAGAATCTTCAGTTCATGAACGAGCTTACCGCAGATATGAAGAAACTGGATTCGGACAAGAAGCTGCTTGAAACCGACAAGAAGGATCTTGAGGGCAAGAAGACCGAGCTTGATACGCAAATGACAAAGCTGCTCAGTGAAAAGGAGGAGCTTGACGGTCTTGTAACGGATGCCGAAAGTGCAAAAAGCACATACGAGTCCGATTACAACAAGTATTCGGCGGCAGTAAGCGAGCTTGAGGATCAGAAGAGCAATCTGCAGTATCTGATAAACGTAAGCGAGGCTGATATTGAAGCGTATGAAGAACAGATAAAAGAAATCATAAAGCAGCAGACCAATCCCGACAAGGCATATCAGGAGGGCGAGTGGTACTGGCCTGTTCCGGGACGCTCGTACATATCCTGTAACTTCGGCTGGGATGCTGATTTCGGCAGATGGCATAAAGGCGTTGATATAGGCGATGGCGGTATTTACGGCGACAGCGTTCTTGCCTCAAAGGCGGGCACTGTAATAGTTGCAGAAACAAGCTACATACCCGGCTACAGCTACGGAATGTATGTCGTTGTCGATCACGGCGGCGGATATACCACGACCTACGCACATCTCAGCGATGTGTATGTATATGTCGGTCAGGAGGTAGCGCAGGGTGAATCGCTCGGTGCTGTCGGCAGTACGGGATATTCGACAGGTCCTCATCTCCACTTTGAGATAAGACTTAACGGCGAACCCGAAAATCCGTTCAATTATGTTACTATGGCATAAACGGCATAAAGGAATTACAGACAAACGAACAAGGAAAGGGTGAATCCCGAATGAATAAAAAAGTATCGCTTGGCGTTATGATAAGTCTTATAGCCGTAGCGTGTGCTATTACATTTGTACTGACTATGACGGTATCGCTAAATATGTACAACTCAATGGTAGCGGGTATACAGGAACGGGAAACCATCAACGCAAAGATAAAGGAAATAGATACATTTGTCCGCAGTTCGTCGATATATAAGCCTAACGAAAACACTCTGATAACGGGTATCGCAAACGGCTATATCAGCGGAACGAGCGACAAATACGCAAAATATTACACGGCAGATGAGTATTACAAGCTGCAGAAGCTACAAAGCGGCGTGATTATCGGAACGGGAATCGAAACCGTTGTAAACGGCGATTATCTTGAGGTCACGAACGTTTATGAAGGCTCATCGGCTGAGGTTGAAGAAATAACCAAGGGCTGTACTATAACGGCGGTCGGCGGAAAGAGCATACTTGAGATAGGTGCCGAGCAGGCGCAGGCTCAGCTTGACGGCGAGGAGGGCACAAAGCTCTCGGTTACTTACAGCACCCCCGACGGTGTTGAAAAGACGGTAACTCTTGTAAGACAGAGCATAAAGCTGACATCGGTAAAGGGTACGCTTATAGACGGTTACGCCTATATCAAGATATACACCTTCAACGAAACCACAGACGAACGTTTCATACAGCTTATAGACGAGTATGAGGCACAGTCGGTTCTCGGATATGTATTCGATGTGAGAGATGTGTCCGACGGTATCACAGAACCTGTGAGGGCAATGCTGAACCGTGTGCTTCCGAAGGCACAGATAGCAATTCAGGTTGACGCAAACGGCAGGGATACGAGCTTTATAGAAACAGACGGAAATCAATTTGTAAGCAAACCCGTAACGGTGCTTACAAACGGAAACACCGCCTGCCTTGCAGAGATATTTGCAATAGGTCTGCGTGACTTCGCAAAGGCATCTGTAGTCGGATCGTCAACAGCGGGAAAGTCACAGCTTCAGACAACGCAGAGCTTCAAGGACGGAAGTGCGGTTTCGATTTCTACCGCAAATATAGTGCCTGTCGAATCCGATGATTTTGAAGATACAGGAATAAAGCCCGACTACACGGTTGATATTACCGCACAGCAGGCAGAACAGATAAGGTTTGCAGACAAGAAAAGCGACGTGCAGCTTCAGAAGGCGCTTGAGATAGTAGCTACAGAATAAGGATATTAATGGCGGAAAACTCCGCCCGCATCATATAAAAAAATTATGGAGGTCATTTACAATGGCAACACAGACAACTTTAACATCGCAAGGTCTTAAGGATCTCGAAGAAAGACTAGAACACTTAAAATCGGTCACAAGAAAAGAAATAGCTGAAAAAATCAAGGTAGCTCTTTCATTCGGTGACTTATCCGAGAACTCAGAGTACGATGAAGCTAAAAACGAACAGGGTATTGTTGAGGCTGAGATCGCAGAGATTGAAGCTACTCTCAAAAACGCAAAGGTAGTTGACGAGGACGAGCTTTCTACAGAGCACGTTAACATCGGTAATACGGTAGTTATCGAGGACGAGAGCGGAAAGAAAATCAAGTTCTTCTTAGTAGGTTCAAAGGAAGTTGATATGAAGGCTATGAAGATTTCCGACGAGTCACCTATCGGCAAGGCGTGCATTGGTAAAAAACTCGGCGAGGAAGTATCGGTTGAAGCTCCCGCAGGAGTAAAGAAGTACAAGATAGTAGAAATAGACAAGTAAACTGAGAGGAAACAAAAAATAATGGAAAACAACAACGCAGAGCAGGTTGAGCTGACCGAAGAAGAGCTTCTGGCACAGCTTGACGAACAGCACCGCATAAGAATAGAAAAGCTGAACGATTTAAAGGCAAACGGCAAGAATCCTTATGAAATCACAAAGTTTGATTTCACTCACAAGGCTCAGCAGATAAGAGATAACTTTGAGGAGCTTGAAGAAAAGGATGTAATGATTGCCGGCCGTATCACAAGCTGGCGTGATATGGGTAAGGCCAACTTTATTGATATCCGTGACGACAGCGGAAGAATGCAGGTTTATGTCCGCATTGACGATATAGGCGAGGATAACTTCAAGGAATTCAAGAAGTGGGATCTCGGTGATATTGTAGGCGTGAGCGGTTTTGTATTCAAGACAAGACGAGGAGAGATAAGCGTACACGCAAATTCGATAAAGCTCCTTTCAAAGTCGCTCCTGCCCCTGCCTGAAAAGTGGCACGGACTGAAGGACAAGGAAGAACGTTACAGAAAGCGTTATCTTGACCTTATCGCAAACCCGGAAATCAAGGATACTTTCGTCAAGCGTTCAATGATACTGCGTGAGATACGCAGCTTCCTTGACAGCAAGGGTTATCTCGAGGTTGACACACCCGTACTGCATACGCTTGAGATCGGTGCGGCTGCAAGACCATTCGTAACACACCACAACGCTCTTGACATTGATATGTATCTGCGTATCGAAACGGAGCTTTACTTAAAGCGTCTTATCGTAGGCGGATTTGACAGGGTATATGAAGTAGGCCGTATCTTCAGAAACGAGGGTATGGATGCAACTCACAACCCCGAATTTACATCTATTGAAATGTATCAGGCATACACAGACTACTACGGTATGATGGACTTAATAGAAGAAATGTACCGTACAGTAGCGCTCAAGGTATGCGGCACTGATACAGTTCCTTATCAGGGTAATGAAATCGAAATCGGCAAGCCCTGGAAGCGTGTGACTATGAAGGAAGCTGTAAAGGAATACACAGGTCTTGACTATGACAGCTGGACAAGTGATGCCGACGCAGTGGCTCAGGCTAAGACAAAGCACGCAGAGATTGCCGACACAGCCACAAAGGGCGAAGTGCTTATCGAACTGTTCGAGGAATTTGTAGAGGAAAAGCTGATTCAGCCTACTATCATCTATGATTATCCTGTAGAAAATTCGCCTCTTGCAAAGAGAAAGCCCACCGACCCCGCATTCACAGAGCGTTTTGAATACTTCATAAATGCGTGCGAATTCGGCAACGCATTCTCAGAGCTTAACGACCCCATCGACCAGCGTGAGCGTTTCACAAAGCAGGTTATGGAGAAGAGAAAGCAGGGCGCAAACGCTCAGATAGACGAGGACTTCTTAACAGCACTCGAATACGGATTACCCCCAACGGGCGGTCTTGGTATGGGTCTTGACAGATTTGTAATGCTGCTTACAGACAGTGCAAGCATAAGAGATGTACTGCTGTTCCCGACAATGAAACCCTTAGATTGACCGAAACGCGAAAAAGCCCGTAATATCAAGGGTTTTCGGACACAGAGGAAGCGAAAAACCTTACACCTTACACCAAACTTACACCAATCGATGTAGGAAAACGTGCAGAGGCAAAAAAATCGCATAATTTCAAAGCGTGAATGGGCGATTCCCTTTCGGGGTCGCCCGTTTTTTTGTAAAAAAACGAAAAAATCCCTTGACCTGTACGCAGCGTACACGCTTATACTGTCATCACAAGGAGGTATTAACTATGCTGTTGAATGAAATTGCAAAAGAAACCGGAATGACAAAGCGTGCTGTCAAGTATTATGAAGAAAAAGGGTTGTTGTCAGTGCATAAAGACGGCAACGGTTATCGTAACTACTCCCCGCAGGACGTGGAGACATTAAAAAAGATTTCAGTTTACAGAAAGCTGGGTATTAGCATAAAAGACATACAAAGTCTTTTGAAGAGTGGCGACAAAAGCATTCTTCTTCGTATTTATCAGGAAAAAATGCGGGAAAGCGTTTTATTTGAGGCAGAATGCGAGGCGTTAAGGCAATTCATAGACGATGGCAATGCCGACAAGGCAAATGAGTTACTTGATTATCAAACCGTCGAAAATGCGATTGAGTCTTTGTTGCCGGGTAAAGGGTGGTCAGATTATTTCAAAAGCCACTTCAAGCCATTCCTCAATGTAAGATTGCAGACTCAGGAACAGAAGCAAGCCTTGCAGAATATATTGAAATATTGCGATGAGACCACTTTGAAAATACCTTTTCTTATGCGAATAGGTGTGAAGATAGCAAGCGGGATTACTCAGGATACAAGAACCGCAGACGAGATGACGGCTTATTATCGCGATATGAGCGAAAGCGAATACCGGCGATTGAGAGAACGGGTAATAAAAGGGGTTAAGTTGAAAGCCGGAATTATGAAGTATCACCCGGCGTTTGTCGCTCAGAGAAAAATGCTGAAAGAGTTGCAGGACAAAGGATACAACGATATATTCATTCCCAACCTTATTGCTCTGTCTCCGCCTTATGCGGAGTATAAAAAAGCATTGGATAAGGTGAACGAAAGATTATGCAGGGAACTTGGTTTGTACTATGACAGCAACTACAACTTAGTTGTAAAATAATGAGAGTAGAATTGCTGTATCTTGAAATGAGCAGAAGGTCGATACACGGCAATTCGTATTCTACTTGATTAACCTTTGAGAAAGGAAGAACCCTTCTCAAAGGTTATTTTTTTGTTTCTCCCCATATTCGCAAACTACCCCAATTACCCTTTCCTCAATATAATAAATGCAAAACAGAGAGGAAGGAGCGGTTTTGCTATGAGTAATAGTTTGGCGAAAGTACATCCGGAGCTTGTTTCGGAATGGGCGGAAAGGAACTTTCCGCTTACTCCTGATGATATTACATATGGCTCAAACAAGAGAGTTTGGTGGAAAGGGAGTTGCGGTCACGAATGGCAGGCGAGCGTGAAGGCTCGTTCCAAAGGCGAAGGCTGCCCCATTTGTTCGGGAGCAAGGGTTGTTGCAGGTATTAACGATTTTGCTACCATAAATCCGAGACTGGTATCAGAGTGGTCAGAGAAAAACACGATTAAGCCAACAGAGGTTACTGTCGGTTCTCACAAGAAAGTGATATGGAAGTGCGAACACGGACACGAATGGACGGCTACTGTCAAAAGCAGAACAATCAATAATACAGGCTGCCCGTACTGTTCTCATAATAAGGTTCTTGCCGGATTTAACGACCTCGCCTCGCAGTTCCCGCAGATAGCCGCAGAATGGTCGGATAGAAATTATCCGCTCCTGCCTACTATAGTTACTGCTTTTGCAAACAGTAAGGCTTGGTGGAAATGTAAGGATTGCGGACACGAATGGTACACCCTGATTTCCACACGCTCAGGCGGAAGTAAATGCCCGTATTGCAGCGGATATACCCTGTTGAAAGGATTTAATGATTTGGCGACTACTCACCCACAGATAGCCGAAGAATGGTCTGAGAAAAACTTTCCGCTGACGCCGGAAACAGTAAATCACAAATCAAGATTAAATGTCTGGTGGAGGTGCAAGACCTGCGGGTATGAGTGGAAGTCGGTTATCAACGCCCGTGTGAAAGGAACCGTCTGCCCTGTTTGCGCCGACAGAGCCGTGCTTGCGGGGTATAACGACTTGGCTACAACGGATAAGGAACTGTTGAGTGAATGGGATTATGAGAAGAATAATATCCTACCCACTCAGGTATCGAGAAATTCAATGAGGGTGGTATGGTGGAAATGTTCTCTCGGTCATTCTTGGCGAGCTAAGATAAGCGACAGAACAATCCTCAAAACAGGCTGTGCGGTCTGTGAAAAAGAATATAAAAGCGTATTCCCTGCATTGGCTGTCAACTACTACGCAAGTAAAAAAGGAATGAGAGTTCAGCTCGGCTCGGATAAGCTTTTGGGAATACCGCTTGAAACATATATCCCCGATGAGAAGCTTGCCGTTGAATGGTCTAACTCCACGGAACAGATTGAGATACTGAAAGAACATCTTTGCCGACAGCGAAATATCACCCTGATAAAAATCCCGTTCAAGAGGCAGGAAACATACATAGATTATGCCGAGAGAATAAAGGCAGCTTTCAGAAAGCTGCATATCTTTATCGCTTCCGATACGAAAAGAGATACACAGATAATACGCAGTACATTTACAGAGTGGAGAAAATCAAACTGAAAATCGAATAAGAAAGACTTACATTGCCGTCTGCTTCACCGCCGAAGCAGGCGGCTTTTTTGTGCCTGAAAAAAATTTTTTGAGAAATTTTTGAAAAAGGGTCGATTTTGGGTGTCCAAAACGCACCCCCTTGTCCAAATAAGTGAGAGGACAATTTGAGCCACGGTTCAAAACCTCTCGATTGACCCTTGAAAATTGAATAAGTCATTCACTAAGAACTTCAATTCCGATGATAGCTACCTTAACGGGTACGCCGAGACCCTCTCGCTGTTAGAGGCTTAGCGAGAACTCCCGTTATGAGTGCCGGATTGCCACCGGCACGGCGATGACAGTCGGAACTACAATGGTACTTCCCTACGGGGCTGGCGGAGAACCCGGCAGAGGTGAAACTCCTATGAGGCGGATAAGCAGTCCGCTACTTAGTGACTTCCCAAAAGCAGACAGCTTGGCGAGGGGTGTTGAGAACAAATATTGCCCGACCGGTTAGGAAATGAGCCGGTCAAGTACATAGCCGTTTTGCGGACGGCTATGAATTTCAGAGAAAGGAGGACGCACAAGTGTCAAACTGCAAGACGATTGCCATATGCAATCAGAAAGGCGGCGTAGGCAAAACGACCACTGCGGTCAACTTGGGCGTGGGTCTTGCGATGAACGGCAAGAAGGTTCTGCTCGTAGACGCAGACCCGCAGGGCGACTTAACGACCTGTCTTGGGTGGAAAGATACCGACAACTTGGGTATCACGCTTGCAACGAAACTTACGGATATTATCAATGAGACGATGAATGACCCGTATGACGGTATTCTGCACCACGATGAAGGCGTTGACCTGCTCCCTGCGAACTTGGAGCTTTCGGCAATGGAATACAACCTGATGAACGCTCTGAGCCGTGAGACCACGATGAGGACATATCTGAACGAAGTGAAAAGCCGATACGACTTTATCCTAATCGACTGTATGCCCTCGCTCGGTATGGTTTCCCTCAATGCTCTTTCGGCGGCGGACAGCGTAATCATTCCCGTGCAGGCGCAGTATCTTCCTGCAAAGGGTATGACGCAGCTTCTTCAAACCGTTTCAAGAGTAAAGAGATATATCAATCCTAACCTCGTGGTAGACGGTATGTTGCTGACTCTTGTAGACAACCGAACAAACCTTGCCAAAAGCACGGTGGAAGCTCTGAGAGAGAACTTCGGCGGCACGATTAAACTGTATCGGACTTCCATTCCGATAGCCGTGAAAGCCGCCGAGACTTCTTCAAAGGGCAAGAGTATTTACGCCTATGAGCCAAACAGCACGGTTGCGAAAGCCTACGCCGAATTTACAAAGGAGGTGATTGCCGATGGCAGGAAGAAAGAGCGACTTCACTCTCACGAGGCTCGATGACCTGTTTACAACGCAGGAGCAGCGAGACGATGAAAAGCTTTCTAAAATCAGGGATATACCTCTGACGGAAATCGACGACTTCCCCGACCACCCGTTTAAGGTGCGAGACGATGAGGATATGGCGCAGCTTGTAGAAAGCGTCAAAGAGCGTGGGGTTATTACCCCTGCCACCGTCAGGCAGAAAGAGGACGGCAGATATGAAATCATATCGGGTCACAGACGAAAGCGAGCTTGTGAGCTTGCCGGCTTTGAGACGCTCCGATGTGAAGTCGTAGACCTCGACCGTGATGAAGCCATTATTTTAATGGTAGAAAGCAATTATCAAAGGTCGCAGATACTTCCGTCAGAGAAAGCTTTTGCGTACAAAATGAGGTTGGAGGCGATGAACAGAAAAGCAGGCAGACCGTCAAAAGAAAATCTGACACCAGTGGAGTCAGATTACGAGAAGCTGCGTACAAACGAGAAATTTGCTAATGAAGTTGGCGAAAGTCGAGAACAAATACGCAGATATATTCGCCTGACGAACCTTGTTCCCGAACTGCTTGAATTTGTTGACGAGGGGCGTATCAAAATGCGACCCGCCGTTGAATTGTCGTATCTTGACGAAGATTGTCAGCGTGATGTTGTTGATGAAATCGACTTGAACGACTGCACACCTTCTCACGACCAGACTATCCGTATGCGAAAGTTCTTTGATGAAGGAAAACTCACAACCGAGGCTATCCAAGCCATTATGAGCGAGGAGAAGCCGAACCAAAGGGAAAAAATCGTTTTGAGGGGCGACCGTGTAAGGCAGCTTATCCCCAAGAATATCTCTGTCAGTCAGACCGAGGATTATGTCTGCAAGGCGTTGGAGCATTACAACAACTTCCTACGCAGACGAGCCGAGCGAGACGAAAGATAGCTGCTTTTCCGTTCCCCCTTTCTCACACTCTAACCCCTTTTACAAGCTGTTACTCACCGAGAAAAATATCATCTATCTCTTAAAAATAAGCTATCTCGAATATAGAACAGTCTATGTAAGAGGGTCGCACATTTGGAGCAATGTTTCTGCGTTTGTTATGCTTAAAAGTCAGACCAATCGCACCTTTGATGTTTTTCGTGCTTTTGAGTACGATAAAGGCACAAAGGAGGCTGATTAGAATGATGAAGAAAGCATTGATTTTTACGCTCGCCGTGTTGGTTGTACTGCTTGCAGGCTGCGGGGTAATGCCCGCCGATGAAAAAGAGAGTGCCACACAATCACAGACTGTTTCTTTTCCGGCAGGTAATGAAACCGTAAGCGGACAGAAGCCTACCGAAGCGGCAAAAGAGACAGAAACTCCCGTGCAAACCGAGGAAGAAAAAAGTTCAAAAGCTTCGGGGTCGGAAATCGAGGAAACCCCTCAACCAACGGAACAGCCGAAAAAGGAAGCGCCCAAAAGCGAAGCGCCTCAGAGCCAAGCGCCAAAAGCTGAGACCACACAGACGGAACAGAAACCGACACAGCCACCTGCCGAGACAAAACCCGTGCAGGAAGAAACGGTCAGTCAGTCACCGAAAGAACCGGAGCCTGAACCGACTGCTCCGCCGGAGCCTGCCAAGCCAAAGTCGATTTACGACTATGAGTTTGATGTGGAAGCCATAAGGCAGGAACTCTTAGGCATTGGAACGGGAATGGGTCTTACAATAGACAGTTCCCTCACGCCGGACACCGCCTCTTGGGGCAATCCGGTTACAGCTTCCAAAGACTTTCAGGGAACGAGTTTAGAACGAAGCCTGAAAGATTATGTCCGCTCAATGCCCGGCCTTATCACGGCATACGGCGGCAGTCCAATTCAATACTTCACAATCTATGCGGAAAATCTCGGCGGCGGCAGTTACCGCTTCTACTTCCTCTACTGATTGTGAAACACACACAACCCTCTGTTTTAACCGACAGAGGGTATTTTTTTGCCCAAAAATATGAAAGGACGGTATTTAACCGATGAAAAACAATTCAAAATTCAAGAGGATTATTGCAGGGTTTCTGTGTGCAGTCCTCTCCCTCGGCGCTTTGCCGATGTCTGCTTTTGCATTTACGGCAGAACCGGGGAAAACCTGTGAAGCCTTCTACGGTCATAAATACACAGGTTCTGACGGTAACACCTACCATTCGCCGGAAAGCTATCAGGCAATTCATTATGATACTGCCGGCAATCAGACTGTGAGAAGCCATAACGGGGGTGGCGCAAGAGCTACCCTTTGGCTTAGAGACGACAGCGGCGAGCGGCAGGTGATGTGCATTGAGTCAGGCGTTGATTACGGCGCTTATGAAAACTATGAAAGCGTCAATGGCAAAAACAGCGCATATTTTCAGAACCTTCCTGCCACAGCTCAGTATGGCATTATGCTTGCCAGTATCTATGGATGGGCGCCGGACAGAGCGGTTCCGGTCAGTGGTTGCAATGAAGATGATTTTTCGATTGCGACACAGACGATTTACTGGGAATATCAGCAGTTGCTTAGAGTTTCTCCTGCAAGCCGAACTACCAATTCTTTCGGAATTGATAAAGACACCTACTATAACGGCATTAAAGGCAGACCCGCCGAGAAATGCTACAACTGGATTTTGGAGCAAATGCAGCGCCACGCAACCGTGCCGAGCTTTGCTTCCAATCAGAAGCAGTCGGCTCAGACTTACACGCTGAAATACGACCCCGTAAAGAAGAATTACAGCCTTACTTTGACGGACAGCAACAACACGCTTGCGGACATCAACTTTACCGACAGCCGCATTTCAGTTTCGAGAAGTGGAAATAAGTACACTTTTACTTCCAACACGATGATTGAAAATGCGGTCGGCATTAAAGCACAAAAGAAAATTGCACAGCCTATGGGAAAATTCCTCGTTTGGGGTAATGTCGGAAAGCAGACGATGTGTTCGGGCGCAGAAGACCCCGTGTATTTCTATTTCAACATCAAGACCGAGACGACCGGTATCGGGCATATCATCAAGCATTCCGAGGACGGCGTTGTAGGCGGTATCAGCTTCACGATTTCCGGCAACGGCGTGAATAAGACTGTAACCACAAAGGACGACGGAACGGTTGACATTGAGCTTATGCCGGGCGTTTACACCGTTACCGAGCAGACGATTGATAAGTATGTTCCGCAGAATGTGCAGAGAGTTACAATCGTCAGCGGCGGCACTTCCAATGTCACATTCAGCAATGTGCTGAAACGAGGCGACTTGAAGGTAATCAAATCTTCCGAGGATAACTTTGTGAAAGGCGTGAAGTTTCACCTTTTCGGTACTTCTTTAAGCGGTATCCCTGTTGATGAATACGCAGTAACCGATAAAAGCGGCGTTGCGACTTTCAGCGATGTCCTTATCAGCGGTTCGACCCCGTACACTCTTGAAGAAGTCGATACCGCCATCCGCTATGTCGTTCCCCCGACGCAGACCGCACCCGTGAAATGGAAAGAAGTCACGAACCGAAGCGTGGATAACATCCTCAAAAAGTTCGCCGTGACCGTTACCAAGAGCGACTACGAGGAAGGAACGGCGCAGGGCGACGCTACTCTTGCGGGAGCCGTTTACGGCATTTACAAGGGCGACACCCTGATTGATGAGTATGTGACCGACGAGAACGGTCAGTTCACCACCAAAGAGTATATCTGTGATACCGACTGGACAATCCGTGAAATCAAACCGTCCGAAGGTTATCTGCTTGACGATACGGTTCACGCTGTCGGCGCAGACCCCAAGCTTTACACGGTAGAGCATAACCTGACTTCCAATGATGTGACCGAGGAAGTCATCAAAGGCAATATCGCCCTCATTAAGCACACGGACGACGGCGATACACAGATTGAGACTCCCGAAGAAGGAGCGACCTTTGAAATCTATCTCAAATCTGCGGGCAGCTTTGAAGCCGCCGACGCCGATGAGAGAGATACCATCGTGTGCGATGAAAACGGTTTCGGGCAGACGAAGGATATGCCGTATGGCGTATATACAGTCTATCAGACTTCCGGTTGGGAAGGCAGAGAGCTGATGAAAGACTTTGATGTTTTTATCGCTCAGGACGAAGCAACCTACCGCTATCTGATGAACAACGCAAACTTTGAGAGCTATATCAAGGTGGTCAAGGTAGACGCTGAAAGCGGTAAGAATATCCCTTACGCCGGTGCGGGATTTGAGATTTACGACCCTGCCGGCAACAAAATTTCAATGACCTTTACCTATCCGACACCGACTACAATCGATGTTTTCTATACCAATGCGGACGGAGAACTTGTCACACCCGAAATGCTGCCCTACGGCGAGGGATACTCTCTCGTTGAGGTTCAAGCACCTTACGGCTATGTGATTGACAGGACTCCGGTTTATTTTGATGTGGCGCAGGATAATTCCACCGAAGAAAGCGGGGTTACTGTGATTAAAGTGAACAAAGAGAATATGGCGCAGAAAGGCGTCATTATCGTGGAAAAGACCGGCGAGGTCTTTTGGGGCGTGAATGTCTCCGGCGATGAGGACAGCGAGACGCTGTATCAGCCTGTTTATCAGGTAAGCGGTCTTGCGGGTGCGGTTTTTGAAATCCGTGCAATTTCCGATGTTATCACGCCCGACGGAACGCTCCGTTATGCTGCCGGAGAACTGGTCGATACCATTACGACCGGCGAGGACGGTATTGCAAAGAGCCGTGAACTCTATCTCGGCAAATACAGCGTTGTCGAGGTTCAGGCTCCTAACGGTATGCTTCTCAATTCCGAGACCCACGAAGTTGAGCTGACTTATGCCGGACAGGAAGTTGCCGTAACCGAAACGGCAACATACTTCTATAACGAAAGGCAGAAGGTCTCCGTAAATCTCTCTAAGGTTATGGAGCTGAACGAGAAATACGGTATCGGAGCGAACGGCGAGGTCGTTAATGTCAGCTTCGGTCTGTACGCAGCGGAGGAACTCGTTTCAGCAAGCGGAACGACAATCCCTGCCGATGGTCTCATTGAAATCCTGATGGTAGATGAAAACGGCAAAGCTGTTGTTTCAAGTGACCTGCCTCTTGGCAAATACTATGTCAAGGAAATCGCTACCGACAGCCACTATCTTCTGAACGACGCCAAGTACCCGTTTGAGTTCGCTTATGCCGGTCAGACTGTCGAGCTTGTGGAGATTACCGCAAACGACGGAAAGGACATCGAGAACGACCTGATTTACGGTTCCGTTTCCGGTAAGAAGGTCGATGAAAACGGAGAAGCTCTCGGCGGCGCTCTTATCGGTATCTTTAAGGCTGACGAGACCGAATTTACAAAGGACAATGCCATTGAAACGACTGTATCCGCCGATGACGGCAGCTTCTCTTTTGAGAATGTTCCTTACGGCGTTTGGGTCGTAAAGGAAATCGAAGCGCCGACCGGATATGTTCTTGACGGTACGCCCTATCAGGTAACGGTCAACGAGGACGAACAGGTTATCGAGATAACCGTGACCGATGAGTTTGTACGGGGCAATATCTCTCTTACAAAGGTAGACAAGGACTTCCCCGACAACAAGCTTTCCGGCGCAGTCTTTGAGGTCTACAAAGACCTGAACGGCGACGGTAAACTGGACGACGGCGATGAGCTTTTGGGTGAGCTTGAGGAAGCCGACAAAGGTATTTACGAGATGAAGGAACTGCTTTACGGCAAGTACCTTGTCAAAGAAACGAAAGCTCCCGAAGGCTTCGTACTGGACGAGGGCGTTTACTCTGTCTTTATCGAGGAAAACGGAAAGACCTATCAGGTAGAGAATGAAGCCGGCGTTGGCTTTATCAACGACGCTATGCGTGGCAGTCTGAAAATCGTTAAGACTTCTTCCGATGGCAAAGTGGAAGGCTTCTCTTTCCGTGTCACGGGAGAGAACGGTTACGATAAGACTTTCGTGACCGACGCAAAGGGTGAAATCCTGATTGAGAACCTGCGTATCGGTGAGTACACGATTTCCGAGGTTTCCGACAAGGCTTCCGCAAACTATGTGTTGCCTGCCAATAAGGACGCAACCGTTAAGGTGGGTTCGACGACCGTAGTTACAATGCACAACGAGCTGCGAGATACTCCTAAGACTGGCGATAACAGCCATCTTGGTCTGTGGTTCACCCTTGCGGGTCTGTCGGCTCTCGGAATTGCGGCAACTACTTTTGTAGCTTTGAAAAAGAAGAAAAAGGAGGACGCTGAATAATGGAACCTAAGACAATCATAGCTATCGTTTTGGTCGCCTTTATCATAGGCGGCTTTATCTTTTTACAGGTCAAACACCGTAAGAAGTAAGAAAACCCATTGTGGGGCGGGCGTAAAAAACCCGCCCCTATTTCTATTTTGGAGGTCAGAAGATGAACAAGTTAAAGACGGTTGACAGCAAGGTGCTATCAATTCTCAAAGAATGTCCCGAAACGAGGTTCGACGATATGAAGCTTATCCTTTGCTATTACAACCGATACAGCTATATGCAAGTGGGCGACTTGTCTCTTGAAGATATTGTCTACAACTACAAAGGCTACGGCTTGCCGTGTTTTGAGACTATCCGCAGAGCAAGGCAAAGAGTACAATCCCTGTTTCCCGAACTGTCGAGGCAATGCACGGGCTGTTGCTGCGATGTGCCGGACAAGTTGAAAATCGTCATTGAAGTGAGATAAGGAGGACGAAACAATGAAGGACACCTTTACTTTACAACAGAAAACAAAGCTTCTCTCAAAACTGTTTGACTCCGGTATCAATACCGAGAAGAAATTACAGCAGCTTGATATGGAGCGGATTTTGAAAATCTCAGGGATTACCATTCCCGAAATGAACCTGATTATTGAGCTTCAGAAGCAGACGAAAGCCAACAAGCTGTTTTCGTACTTGGGAGGTGGAGCAGATGAACCGACAGCCGAGTGAACGACACATCATTTGGAGCAATCTGAGCCTTGATGTGGACGACTGGCGAGAGGCATACAAAGAGTTTCTCGAAGCAAACGAGCTTGACGCCGACCCCAATGATGAAAACGGATTGTACGAGTATATGGTCGAAACAAACGACGAGTACCTTACCGATGAAAGGTTAAATCTCAATGTGCGGCTTTCTCAGCCGATTATCGTTATCGGTGATTTGGGACTTTGGAACGGTCGTAGAAGCGGTTATAAGATGATTGATTCCGGCAACATCAAAGACTGTCTGTTTTCGGATACCGACTATACCGAGTGGTATGTGGATAAGTACGGTGATCTGAGAGCCGACGCCGTTCATCACGACGGAACAAATCATTATCTTTACCGTGCGTTCAAGGACGGCGTTTCGGACACGCAGAAAGAAAATCTGCAATACAAAATCTACTGTGGCAAGGCGACCCGTGCCGACATCACAAGGGTCACAAAAAGGCTTGGAGATGAAATCGCAAAAGTCTATGGATTTCCCATTCCGAAGCAGCGAACCGCAGCGGAGCTTTCGAGGTGATATGAAATGAACGATTATCTGAAACGACCGATGACAGAGGAAGAAGACAAATATACCTTTCGCCAAAGCAATCAAATCAGCGGGCAAACCGGTCTTATCGGCTATCTCCGTGCTGACTTTGGCAGAGACGGCAACGAGTTTTATTCCTCTTGGGAGGATTGGAACAACAACTTGAAAACGCCGGATTTCAAACAAGAGCTTGATGAGGTTATCAACTGTCTGCGTGAAGAAGGCGATATTTTAAGCGGCAGAGCAGCGATGAGCAGATATTGTAACGACACGCCGCAGAGCAAAATGACAAAAGAGTCGTATTTTTACGGCGTTCGAGTGGATACCGATAAGTACGCCTATCTTCTGCGTATGAACCTGAACAAGGGCGATTACAACCTTTACTGCTATTGCTATGTAAAGGAATGGCTTGACAACCATATGGAAAAGGCTCGCCGTGGTATCCGCTTTATAGACAGCAATTACAACGAGAAATTCCGCATTGCGGACGGCGATAATATTCTAATGCGCCTGAGCAACGGAACCACTTCGCTGCGAACCTGTCGGTATATCGACGACTACCATTTAGAGGTCGGCAGCTATGTCTATCATATCTGCGAGTTTGCCGAGCATTGCGAAAGGAACGGGCATACGGTGGAACCGGCTGAAAAGACAACAGCTCCGCCCAAGCGAAACAAAACACTTGAAAGATAAGGAGGCGATGACCGATGGCAAGAAAATATGATTTGATTTCCGAGTTGTACGACCGAACCTGTGCGTCTGTATCGGAAAATCCGTTAAACTGGCAGGGGCTTCTCAGAACGGCAAGCTATAATTTCAGGCTCCGTTTTGACGAGCAGCTTCTACTCTATGCCCAGCGACCGGACGCAACGGCGGTACTGCCCATTGAGCGTTGGAACGGCAGCTTTGGCAGATGGGTCAACCGTGGGGCGAAAGGTATCGCCGTATTCGAGGACGAGAACCGTCAGAGACAGAGACTTACTCATTATTTTGACATATCGGATACCCACGGAAGCCGTTACGCAAGACCGGTTCCCCTCTGGCAGATGAAGCTGGAATATGAGAGCGACGTCGCAGAGACGCTTGAAAATACCTTCGGAGAAGCAGACGACAACAGTACCCTTGAGAGTATCATCGAGGGGTGCGTCGGCAACGCTGTTGACGACAATATTGCCGATTACCTTGCCGATTTGCAGAGTTTGCAGGAAGGTTCAGTCGCGCAATCTCTTTTACCGGACGCAGCAAGAGACATCTACACGCAGCTTGTGAAGCAAAGCGTGGCGTATATGATAACCGTCCGCCTCGGACTGGATACTTCCCGCTATTCTGCGGAAAGCTTTATGAACATCGGGTATTTCAATACACCCGAAATGATTAACGCAGTCGGATTTGCGACAAGCGATATTGCGGAAATGGGGCTGACGGAGATTGCTCGTACCATCAATGCCCTCGAAAAGCAAAATCGCATAATTGCCGCCGAGAACCATTCCGATTACAATAGAAACGAAAACAACGAAAGGAGCAACGACAATGGCAGAAATCACTTATTCGATGGTGGGAGATTACAATCTTCCGAACCTGAAAATGCCGGAGCAGCCGAACGTGAATCTGGGCAGATGGGCGCAGATGAGGCGGTCTTATCTGAGAGACCATCACAAAATCCTGTACTACAATCTGCTGACCAAAGGAACGCTGACGCAGCACTTGGCGGAGGTTCAACAGAGAGCGACCGAGATGGAGGAAACGCTCGTCAGGCAGATGGCGCAGAAAGAGGGTCTGACCGAGGAACTGAAAGCGACCGATATGATGAAGTGGGTTCGCCTGATGAACAATCTGAGGAACTCGGCGCAGGAAGTGGTGAAAGCGGAAGTAATATTCGCTTAGAGTATTATGACCGTAATAACGAGGACAGAAGCCTGCCGTTTTTCGGCAACGATGAGACGATAAATGAAATGCTCCGCACGACCCCGCACCTGAAAGCGTCAAAGGAAGAAATCGACGCTTTCTATGAAGGGCATACCGATAACGGGGAGCGTACCGAGTATATCAAGAGTATTTTCAACAATGATTATACTCATCTCACATTGGACGACGGCAGGCTCGTAGGCTACAAGACCTATCAGAATGTGCTTCATCTGTGGGAAGGCGAATACGACAGCCGAACCGCACAGAGCTTCTACGACTGGGGCGTTATCGCTCAGCACTTTCAGGCAATGCGACTGCTTGGGGAACTGACCGATGAAATGAAGCCTTTACCGTCTATGGACGGGCAGTTCACTTTAATACTTGACAGTCAGGCAGAGGAAAGAAAAACCTCTGCCTTTACTTTTTCTCAGGAGATTATAGACGAAGTTCTGACTCGTGGAAGCGGCGTTTCGGAAGGAAAAATGCGTATCTATGAGCAGTTTGAAAAAAGTCTGTCCGCAAAGGAAAACGCAGATTTTCTGAAAAGCGAGTACGGCTGGGGCGGTGTTTCCACTGTCATTGTCGGCACAGGCATAAGTGAATGGCACGACGGCAAGGGTATTCATCTGACAAAAGGAAGCCTTTTGCATCCGGACGCTGAATTACAACTGTCTTGGCAACAGGTAGAGAAGCGTATCGGTGAACTTATCCGTATAGACAGATACCTGAACCCAAAGGAAAAGGAAGCCTATCCCGACTGGCTTCAAAAGCAGGAAGAAAGGCGGGCGGAAGCTGCCGAACAGCGCCGCAATCGTGAAATCCTGTCTGCTGCTCCCCCGCAGACTGAAACGCAGACAAATGAGCAGGAAGCAAGATACGAATATCATCTTGGGGACAGCGTGTATATCGGCGCTTCCGAGTATGAAATTCTTTCCTTTGACGAAAGCCGTGTTATGCTCTACGACACGCAAATGCCACTTTTTAATAAAGAGCTTACAAGGGAGGAATTTGACCGTAAGGTACGGGAAAATCCGATGAACGACCACTTAAAGGTTTTGGACACACCCGCCGAGGAAGAAAGGTCAGATGACAAGCCGGCTCCGTTTGATATAAACGAATACGACGACCCCGACTACTATGAGCAACGGCAGTTAGCCGAACAGGAAGCGCAAGAACAAAAGGAAGCCGGTCTTGGAGAGTACCTGAACCCTGAGAAAGAAGAAACCGACCCCAACACTACTCCTATCGGAGAGATTGACTACTTCTTCCACCGCCCCGAAGCGGAGGAATATGAAGCGATATATTACAACCCCGACGCTGTGGCAGGCGGTCAGTTTGTAATCCTGCATTTGCCTTATGACCTGATTGCCGAAGCAAAGGGAAAAACAGAAACGGCAGAGGATTTCTTTGATTTCCTTGATGGACACGCCTATACAGAGCTAATCGACTTGGGTACGCCCGAATATGCCGAAATGCTCATTGAATACGCCGAGCCGATGCCTGACTTTATCGGCAGGAGCGAAGAAACAATGCTCGCTCTTACAGAAAGGTCAAGCAGAGAAATACCTGAACAGGAAACAGCGCCGCTCGTTCCCAAATGGGAGCAGACAAAGAAGCAAAAAGTCAAAGGATTTGACCTGCACCCCGATATACCAATGTCGGAGCGAAACACCTTTGACCTGAAAGCAAATCCCGTAGAAACGGTCGGTAAAAAAGAACGCTTCCGCAGAAACATTATGGCTATTCAGCTTCTTAAAAAATGTCAGGAAGAAAACCGCTTTGCTACGCCGGACGAACAGATTATTTTGTCGAAGTATGTCGGATGGGGCGGTATCCCCGAAGCGTTTGATGAGAACAACTCTGCTTGGGGTACAGAGTATTTGGAACTGAAAACCGTGCTGACGCCGGAAGAATACACGGCGGCAAGAGAAAGCACCCTGACGGCGTTCTACACGCCGCCCGAAGTGACGACCGCCATTTATAATGCGCTCTCGCAGATGGGCTTTCGTGAGGGGAACCTATTGGAACCTTCCTGCGGTATCGGCAATTTCATCGGAATGCTTCCGCAGTCTATGGAAAACGCTAAGATTTATGGCGTGGAGCTTGACCCGATTTCTGCCGGTATCGCACAGCAGCTTTATCAGAAATCCTCTATCGCCGCCCGTGGTTTTGAGGAAGTTAATGTACCCGACAGCTTCTTTGACGGAGTAGTGGGCAACGTGCCTTTCGGGGATTTTAAGGTTCTCGATAAGAGGTACGACAAGCACAACTTTCTCATTCACGATTACTTCTTTGCGAAAAGCCTTGATAAGCTGCGCCCAGGCGGCTTGATGGCGCTCGTGACGAGCAAAGGCACAATGGATAAGACCAACCCTGCGGTTCGCAAGTATATCGCACAGAGAGCCGACCTTTTAGGCGCAATCCGTCTGCCGAACAACACCTTTAAGGGCAACGCCGGCACGGAGGTCGTATCGGACATTCTGTTCCTGCAAAAGAGAGACCGACTGATAGACATTGAGCCGGATTGGGTTCACCTTGACACCGATGAAAACGGTATTGAGATGAACTCATATTTTGTCAGGCACCCCGAAATGGTGCTTGGCGAGATGAAAATGGTGACGGGGCGCTTCGGTTTGGAAAGCACCTGTGAACCGTATGAGAACGCCAACCTTGAAAGTCAGCTTGCGGAAGCTGTCTCAAATATCCACGGCGAAATCTCCGATTATGAGGTAGACGACGAAATGGAAAGCGAGGACAATTCAATCCCCGCCAACCCGTCTGTAAGGAACTTTTCTTATACTGTCGTGGATGATGTGATTTACTTCCGTGAAAACTCAAAAATGACGCCGGTGGAAGTCTCTGCGACTGCGGAAAACCGCATTAAGGGTATGATTGCCATTCGTGACTGCGTGAGAGAACTTATCGAATTGCAGACCGAGGATTATCCCGACAGCGAGATTAAACAGGCGCAAGAGAAACTGAACACGCTTTACGACAACTTTACGAAGAAATATGGGTTGATTAACAGCAGGGCGAATACTTCCGCTTTCAACGCTGACAGTTCCTATGCCCTGCTTGCCGCCCTTGAAGTACTTGATGAAAACGGCGAATTGGAACGCAAGGCTGATATGTTTACCAAGCGAACCATTAAGCCGCATATTCCCGTGACCGAGGTGGATACCGCAAGCGAGGCGCTCGCCGTTTCAATGGGCGAAAAAGCGACCGTGGATATGCCGTATATGCAGCAACTCACCGGTAAGACGGAACAGGAGCTTTACAGCGACCTGAAAGGCGTTATCTTCCTAAATCCCTTGTATGGCTACGGAAACAGCACAGAGCCGAAATATCTGATGGCGGACGAGTATCTCTCCGGCAATGTCAGAGAGAAACTTGCCCTTGCCAAAAGGTCTGCGGAGGTCTACCCCGAAGATTATACTGTCAATGTGGAAGCACTTGAAAAAGTGCAGCCGAAAGATCTGACAGCAAGTGAAATTTCCGTGCGTCTCGGCGCAACTTGGCTGCCGCCTGAAATAGCACAGCAGTTTATGTATGAGTTCTTGGATACACCCCTCTGGGCAAGGTGGAATATTAAAGTCCACTTTTCTCAATACTCTGGCGAGTGGAATGTCGAGGGCAAATCCTACGACCGAGGCAATGTCAAGGCATACAACACCTACGGTACTTCCCGTATCAACGCCTATAAGATTATCGAGGAAACCCTGAACCTGAAAGACGTTCGTATCTTTGACTATATCGAAGATGACGAGGGCAAAAAGAAAGCGGTACTCAATAAGAAAGAGACCGCAATCGCTCAGTCGAAGCAGGAGCTTATCAAGCAGGGCTTTCAGGACTGGATATGGGCAGACCCTACCCGCCGAGAAAAACTGACGAAGCTGTATAACGAAAAGTTCAACAGCATAAGACCCCGTGAGTATGACGGGAGCCATATCACTTTTAGTGGTATGAACCCCGAAATCGAACTGAGGGAACATCAGAAAAATGCGGTGGCGCACATTCTCTATGGAGGAAACACGCTGCTTGCCCACGCCGTCGGCGCAGGAAAAACTTATGAAATGGTGGCGGCGGCGCAAGAGTCGAAAAGGCTTGGACTTTGCAACAAGTCGCTCTTTGTCGTTCCCAACCACCTGACCGAGCAATGGGCGGCAGAATACTTGCAGCTTTATCCTTCCGCCAATATCTTGGTGGCTACGAAAAAGGACTTTGAAACCAAAAACCGCAAGAAGTTCTGCGGGCGTATCGCAACCGGCGACTACGACGCCATAATCATCGGTCACTCGCAGTTTGAGAAAATCCCGATGTCAATCGAAAGGCAGAGGGCAATCTTGGAACAACAGCTTGAAGAAGTTGCCGCAGGGATAATGGACTTGAAGCGCAATCGTGGAGAGAATTTTTCCATAAAGCAGCTTGAAAAAACCCGAAAATCCATTAAGCAGAAGCTTGAAAAGCTGAACGACCAAACACGCAAGGACGATGTGGTGACATTCGAGGAACTCGGCGTCGATAGGCTTTTTATCGACGAGAGCCACTACTACAAAAACCTCTACCTCTATACGAAGATGAGGAATGTAGGCGGTATCGCACAGACCGAAGCGCAGAAAAGTTCCGACCTCTTTATGAAGTGCAGATACCTTGACGAAATCACGGGCGGTCGTGGTACGGTCTTTGCGACCGGAACGCCAATCTCCAACTCTATGGTGGAGCTATATACCATTCAGAGATACTTGCAGTATGCAACCCTTGAAAGGAACAATTTACAACACTTCGACGCTTGGGCTTCCACCTTTGGAGAGACCGTGACAGCCGTGGAATTGACCCCCGAAGGTACGGGATACAGAGCCAAAACAAGGTTCGCAAGGTTCTACAACCTGCCGGAACTGATGGCAATGTTCAAAGAGGTGGCGGACATTAAAACCGCAGATATGCTTGACCTTCCCGTGCCTAAAGCAAACTTTCACAACATCTCCGTGAAGCCGTCTGAAATCCAAAAAGAGATGGTGAAGGCGCTTGCAGAACGAGCCGAAAAGGTACACAGCGGAGCGGTGGACGCAAGCGTAGACAATATGCTGAAAATTACAAACGACGGGCGTAAGCTCGCCCTTGACCAACGCTTGCTCAATCCTATGCTGCCTGATTTTGAGGGAAGCAAGCTGAACGCCTGCGTTAATGAGATGTTCAAAACGTGGGAAAAAGGAAAGGAAAAGCGACTGACGCAGTTATTTTTCTGCGACCTTTCCACCCCGAAGAACGACGGCAATTTTTCCGTCTATGATGACATTCGCAAAAAGCTGATTGAGAAAGGGGTGCCGGCTGATGAGATAAAATTCATACACGAAGCGGATACCGAAGCAAAGAAGTTAGAGCTGTTCAAAAAGGTGCGCCGAGGTGACGTTCGTATCCTGATGGGCAGCACACAAAAGATGGGAGCAGGAACCAATGTGCAGGACAAACTCGCCGCTTCCTCTGACCTTGACTGTCCCTGGCGACCGTCAGACTTGGAGCAGCGTCTCGGAAGGAGCATTCGACAGGGCAACTCCAATGCCGAGGTTGATGTGTTCCGTTTTGTTACGGAAGAAACCTTTGACGCATATCTGTATCAGCTCGTCGAGGGCAAGCAGAAATTCGCAAGTCAGATTATGACGAGCAAATCGCCTGTCCGTTCCGCAGAAGATATAGATGAAACGGCGCTGTCCTACGCCGAGATAAAAATGCTCGCAACGGGCAATCCGTATATCAAAGAGAAGATGGACTTGGATATTCAGGTTCAGAAATTGAAGCTCTTAAAATCCAATTTCCTGTCCGAAAAGTACAGCTTGGAGGACAAGATAATCAAATATTATCCGCAGCGTATCGCCTCTATGCACTCACGTATCGAGGGCTTAAAGGCAGATGTAAAAACGGCGCAGGAACACCCGAAGCCTACCGATGACCGCTTTGCCGGTATGGAGGTCAAGGGTGTTTTTTATACCGAAAAAGCAGAAGCCGGCAAAGCAATTATCGAAGCCTGCAAGGAAATGAACAGTCCTGACCCCGTTCCGCTTGGAGCATACAGAGGGTTTACGACCGAGCTGCTCTTTGACACCGTGGAGCGCCAATATGTCGTCAGACTCAAAGGCGAGACGAGCCGCAACGTGCCTCTGGGCGAGGATATTCACGGCAACATCACCCGTATTGACAACGGCATTGAACGCTTTGAGGAAATGCTGAAAGGCGCTGAAAACGACCTTGAAAATACCGAGAAGCAGTTTGAGACCGCAAAGGCGGAAGCCGAAAAGCCTTTCTCAAAAGAGGAAGAACTGAAAAGTAAAATGGCTCGTCTTGATGAGCTGAACATTCTGCTCAACCTTGATAAAAACGAGAATGAAATCGTAGGCGGTGAGCCCGATGAAGGCGAGGCGCAACCGGAAAAAAGGGAGCGAGATTATGAACGCTAACAACCAATTTACAATTAAATCAACAAAGGAAGGAGTTCTTGAATATGGCAACCGATTATAACCAACTACTCTGCGAAAAAATGCAAAAGGAATTTGATAACCTCATTGAGAAATTCAAATCCAAAGAACCGGCAGAGATTTTGAAACACACTTACGAGCTTACGATTAAAGAGGATTTCCTGAGTGAGTGCAGTTTGATGGAGCTTGAACCGGCAAAGGCAAAAGCTTTGTATCTATGCAAACACCCTCTTGACCGTCTGTATAACGACTGGCTTAAAAGTGATGTGAACTATATGGATATGGTGCGTGACAGCATTGACTCGTCGGTAAACCGTGCTGTCAAAGAGATGAAAGCACGGCAGAAAGAAAGCAGGTGACGATATGCCGTATATATCGCCGGAGGTGATATTGGAAGCAAAACAGATTGACCTTTTGACCTACCTGAAAGCCTGCGAACCGAGCCAGCTCGTCAGAGTTTCGGGCAACACCTATTGCACGAAGGAACACGACAGCCTGAAAATCTCCAACGGAAAATGGATGTGGTGGAGCCGAGGTATCGGGGGCAAAACTGCTCTCGACTATCTCATAAAAGTGCAGGGATATAGCTTTCTCGAAGCCGTGCAAGCTATTTTGGGAAACACTACTGTTGCCTATCCTGTTATGGGGAACGTACAAAAAGAAGAAGCGAGGGCGGCGGAAACGCCGCTCCTGCTTCCCGAAAAATGCAAGTCGGCGGACAAGGTTACAGAGTATCTGTTTGGGCGTGGGATTGACTATGAAATCATCAACTACTGCTTGCAGAAAGGTTTTCTCTTTGAGTCTCTCCCATATCACAACGCCGTCTTTGTCGGCTTTGATGAGAACGGACAAGCGAAGTACGCCGCATACAGAGCTACCAATTCCGCAAGGATTATGGGCGACTGTTCCGGCAGTAAGAAGCAGTATTCGTTCCGTATCTCTGATGGAAACGGACGGGATTTGCACCTCTTTGAATGTGCCATCGACCTGCTCTCCTATGCCACTTTGATGAAGCTTGACGGCGAGGATTGGAGAAGCGAAAACCTTGTTTCTCTTTCCGGCGTGTATCAGCCGAAGCGAAACATAGCCGAGAGCAAAGTGCCGGTTGCCCTTGAGGTGTTCCTTGAACAGCACCCAAATATCAATCGCATTGTTCTTCATTTTGATAACGACACGGCGGGCAGAAGAATAACGGAAGCTCTAAAAACCATTCTGCCCGACCGTTATGAAGTCGTTGACGATCCGCCGCCCTGCGGCAAGGATGTCAACGATTTTTTATGTTCAAAGCTGCATATCAGGCAGCCAAATCACAATCGTGAAAGGAGCGTTGAACGCTAATGAAAATCAAAATCTATCAGGTCAATTTAGACCGCGATGAGCATACCGCAGCCTTCCGTGGCTTATACGATAAGCCTATGACAGAAGCCGGAGCGCCGGTCATTGACAGCAGTATTTACGACAGTGTTTTTGAGGGCGAAATCAACTGCGAGAGCTTGGAAGATGTGTTCCGAATGTTTAATATCAACCACCCCGAAGGGTATCGGGCAAGGTCGCTTTCGGTCTCCGATGTGGTAGAAGTGACCGGCTCGGACAAGCTGAAAGACGGTTTCTATTTCTGCGACAATATCGGTTTTAACGAGGTTGTTTTTGACCCGACCGCAACAAAACAGAGCGAGCTTTTTCTGAAATTGGAACCGGCAAATAAGATTACAGTCCTCTTGGTTGAGCCAAACAAGTACCCGAAATTCATCGAGATTGAGGACAGCCTTGAAGCTATGCAAAGGGCGGTTGGCGGTGACATTGAGGAATATATGCCATTCAGCGATGAGGTCGCTATCATCTGCAACGAGGAAGGAAAAATCAACGGCGAGCCGTATAACCGAGCCATTTACAGCGAGGCTCCCGAAGAAGAAATGACCTATGAGGAAATGACTTCTCGCTTCCGAGAAGTGGAGCGCAGCGGCGGAAATTCCGTTGTCGGTTTCATCGTTTTTTCTGCGGACAGTTTCGATAAGGACTACCCCGAAGCAGCGAGAACCTATGCGGTAAGCAGCAACAACAAGGCGTTTATGCCGAATATGGGTGGCTACTCGATTTACGGTTCTTCCCTTGACGGGAGCGATAGAAATGTTCGCTTGGAGCGATATATGGCAAAGGAACACGGCGGAAAAGACGGTTGGAAAATCGAGAGATGTTATATGAAGGACGACAGCAAAAAGCAAATGCTTGATGTCATCGCCGGCAAATTCTTTATCTGCTATGCTCCGATTGAGTCCGAAACATTCCAAAGCCTTCCGAAAGATTTGGCTCAGAAATACGAGAGAATGTTCAAATATCCTGAGACTTTTGTGCGTACCCAAAACGGAATTACGGCTGTGCCTTTTAAGCCAAAGTCAAAGGAAATGGAGCGATGAGCGACAGAATTTGGGGCAGCCCGATAGGAGTGCGTATTCTTAGCGAGCAGACCATTTGGATAGCCAAAGCTCCCAAACGGTACTCTCGTTAGGGGCTGCCCCTAATACCCCAATACAGAAAGCGAGTGAAAATTATGAGTGAGTTTATCTTTTTTATGATAGGTCTAATGCTCGGCGGTTTGGTCGGTATCGTGATAATGTGCCTTCTGCAAGTAAACCGCCTGCACGATGAAATCTGTGAAAGGAACGAGGTCAATGAGAGCAAGAAATATTCAGAAGATTATCCGTCTTAACCGCAGCGAAGCGCAGGACTTGCAGAAGAAAGCAAAGAAAGCCTGTGTGTCGGAGGCGGGGTTGATCCGTCTGCTTCTCAAAGGGTACGAGCCGAGAGAGAAACCCGACGAGAAGTTTTACGACGCAATGCGTGAGTTGTCCGCCATCGGCAACAACATCAATCAGCTTTCCGTTAAGGCAAACACCCTCGGTTTTGTGGACGCACCGATGTTGAAGCGTGAAGCGCAGCGATGGCATAAATTTCAGGCGGACATCGAGAGGGTGTTCCTTCGCCCTGAAAAGAGCGAGATGAAGTGGCAGTAAGTAAGCTATGGTCTGTTACCACTCGGCTCGGACAGGTCATTGACTATGCGACCAATCCCAAAAAGACTGCGGTGAGGATTATTTATACCAAAGCACAGTATCAGGCGCTCCGAGATGTGATTGACTACGCAAAGGACGAGGAAAAAACGGAGCAGGAGTTTTATGTTGAGGGTATCAACTGCAATCCTGAGACTGCCCGTGACCAATTCGTGTCCGTAAAGCAAGGCTACGGCAAAGAGGACGGCATACAAGCCTACCACGGATACCTGAGTTTTAAGGAGCAGGACATCTCGCCGGAGCTTGCACAGAAAATCGGAATGGAGTTTGCAAACGAGGTTTGGGGAAAGCGTTATCAAATCGTGGTGACGACACACCTGAACACCAAACACCTGCATTGCCATTTCGTAATCAACTCTGTGTCCTTTGTCGATGGCAAAAGACTATGGGGAGAAGAAAAAGCTTGGTTCAAGTTCAGGCTCGTTGCCGACCGTATCTGTGAGAAGTACGGACTGTATTATAATCCAAAACCGAACCGCAGCAAACAGTCGTCCTATTACTACAAAAAAGAGAAAGCCGGTATGCCGACCCGCTACACAATGGCGAGAGAAGCAATCGACAAAGCTATCTCCCACTCCACCAATCTTGCGGCGATGAAATACGCTCTCAAAGAAATGGGGTGCGAGCTGCAAGTAAGCGAGAGCAGGAAGTATTGGACGATTATCATCAAAGGCTACGACAAACCGATACGCCTGAAAAATCTCGGAGAGGAATACACCAATGAAGCTATCAAGCGAAGGCTCATCGAAAATCAGAGGATGAAAATAGAGCCGTTTCAGAGGGAAACCTTTCGACCGAGACAGTACCGACTGCCAACGAGAGGAAATAAGCTTCGCAAGAAAGGCGGTTTGTACGGACTGTATCTTTACTACTGTTACCGACTTGGTTATCTGCCCAAGTATAAAAAGCAGAACACGGCACGACTTCACTATCTTCTCAAAGAGGATTTGCTGAAACTCGACCGCATATCAATGGAGGCAAGACTTCTTGGCAGGGAGAACATCTCTACTGACAAGGAGCTTTTCTCATATAAGGCGTCGATTGAAAATCAAATCGAAACCCTGACTGACGAAAGAACGCACCTGCGAAAAACGCTTAGAAGAAATTTGAGTGACGATGAGCTTTCAAAGGTCAAGGGACAGATTTCGACAATAACCGACCGAATACGGACACTCCGAAAGGAGGTCACGCTTTGCGATGGGATTGCAGAGAGGTCAAAGGTCATAGAACACAACCTCGAACAAGTCCACGCAGATGAAGATAAATTCAAAGGAAAGGAGCGCAACCGTTATGAACAACGGAGGTGACGCAGCGGAACAAGTCGTCAGGCTCTCGCTTGAAGGCTTTGAAGTCGCCGCTAAACTATCGGGGTCGGCTGCCAAGAATGTTGCCCTTTTGCTTGTTTCGGTCTTGAAGCAGGAGCAAAAGACAAAGGGCAAGGCGAGACTTACAAATATGATTAAGTCCGGCAAGGAGTTGAAAGTGTTTACTATCCCCAACAAGGACTTGAAAAAGTTTACGGAGCAGGCAAAGCGTTACGGTGTATTGTACTGCGTACTCAGGGACAGAAACACCAAAGGCGACAACGTGCCGATTGATATTATCGCCCGTGCCGAGGACGCTTCCAAAATTCAGCGTATCGTTGAAAGATTTGAACTCAGCTCTGTTGACAAGGCTGCCATTGTTACCGAGGCGCAGAAAGCTGTCGAGCAGCGTGAGGCGAAGGAACAGGACAAGCCGACCAAGAGCAAGAGCGAAATCATTACGGAGGAAGCAGTCAGAAAACCTATTCAGAAAGAAATGGGCAGCAACGAAAACCCCACAGTCGCCAAGACAGACAAAAACCCTCTGTCAAGGCAAAACTCAGAACCGGCAGATTTGCAAACTGATAAGGGTATCTCAAAGCCCGCCGAGAAGAAGCCTTCGGTCAAAGAAAAACTTGACCGATATGCTGCACAGGCGAAACAGAGAAAAGAAGCAGAGCGAACCGTGCCGGAGACCGAGAAACCTAAATCTCAAACGAAAACGGCTCAAACCGTTCATCAGCAACCCAAATCCAAATCGAAGAAACCGAAAGAGAGGTAATCATAATGACAAACAATTTTACGCCGAAAAAGGCTTCCGATAATCGACCGAAGCTTTCCAAAGAGGAATATGCAGAAAAGAAAAAAGCCGAAAAGGAAGCCGTCTATCAGATGGCGGACGAGGCGGTAGAAGAAATCGTAAACGACCCTGAGAAGTTCACCGCTTTTCTCGATACGCAGAGCCGTATGGACAGATATTCCGCCGTCAATGCCCTGCTCATCTATAAGCAGCTTCCCACGTCAACGCAGCTCAAAGACTACGACGATTGGAGCAAAGAAAATGTGCGTGTCTCGAAAGGTGCAAAGAGCATTTCTATCCTTGAACCGGTCGAATACACAAAGAAGGACGGTTCGACCGGCGTTTCCTACAATGTGAAAAAGGTATTTGATGTGTCGCAGACCAACGGGCGCAAAACGCCGGCGCCAACGGCGACTAAAGACCCGAAGGCTCTTATCACCACTATGCTTGACTCGTCTCCGGTGGAAGTGGAGGCTTGCGATGAGCTGCCGTATCCCAATATGGCGGCATTTTACAACAATGACAAGCAGACGCTTTTCGTAAAGAGAAATACGGGCGACAGCGTGGCGGTGGCACAATGCGTAGCGCAGGAACTCGGTCACGCTCAGCTTTCCATCAACAGCGAACGATACAGCCGCTCCGAGATGGGATTTCCCGCCGTGTGTATCGGGTATATGCTCTGCAAGAAGTACGGCGTAGATACACAGAACTTTGCTATCAACCGTATTCCCGACTCGCTCAAAGAGATGGAGCCGAAGGGAGTCCGTGCCGAGCTTTCAAAGACAAGAAACGCAATGTCTGAGGTTCATTCTCGTATCTCGGAAGTACAGTATAAGCAGAAGCAGGCACGAAGCAAAGACTACGAAAGATAAGGTGCGATTATGGAAAGAGAAAAACTGTATCACATTGCTTTGGACGATTATGAACACGGTATCATCATTCGCACTCTGAATGATAAAAAGACAGACCTTATGAATGAGGGAAAATCTACCGACGCCATTGACGACCTGATTGTGAAGGTCGGCACAGCCCCGCAGAAAAAGTTCAAAGTGATTAAGGAGCGAGATGAAGCGAGATAACGACCGTCAGGCTTCGATTGTCCTTGCCGTCATCGGTATCCCTTTGGTCATATGGCTTGCGCTGCTCATAGCGCCGTCTGTCAAAGGCGGCTTGCCTGAGATACTGCCAAAGCTTTTGACCGTTTTCAATGACCCTTTCCATATAGAAGTGTGCGAGGACAGCTTAAAAACTGTCCTCGTTTTGCTTCTTGCCTATGCGATGGGCATTGGAATTTACTTCTCAACACAGAAGAACTACCGAAGGCGTGAGGAACACGGTTCTGCGAAATGGGGCAGCGCAAAAGCCGTGGATAAGAAATACCGACAATCCCCGCCCTCGGAAAATAAACTGATGACGCAGAATGTGCGTATTGGTCTCAATGCCAAAAAGCACAGACGAAACCTGAACACTCTCGTGTGCGGCGGTTCGGGCGCAGGCAAGACGAGGTTTTACTGCAAGCCGAACCTTATGCAGTGCAACACATCATTCGTCATTCTTGACCCGAAAGGTGAGATATTGCGAGACACGGGCAGGCTCCTTGAGAAAAAAGGATATGAGGTTCGAGTCCTTGACCTTATCTCTATGGAAAAGAGCCATTGTTACAATCCCTTTGTTTATCTGCAATCGGATAACGATGTGCAAAAGCTCGTGACGAACCTCTTTAAGAGTACCACTCCGAAAGGCTCGCAGTCCAACGATCCATTTTGGGATACGGCGGCTTCAATGCTGCTTTTGGCGCTTGTTTTTTATCTGCACTATGAAGCGCCACCGGAAGAACAGAACTTTGCGATGGTTATGGAAATGCTCAGAGCTGCGTCGATTGAGGACGAGGAAGATACCCGCCCGTCTCCGCTTGACGAGCTGTTCTCGGAATTGGAGTTTCAAAATCCGGAGCATATCGCCTTGAAATATTATCATTCCTACCACGCCGGTTCTGCCAAAACCCTGAAATCCATTCAGATAACCCTTGCGGCGAGACTTGAAAAGTTCAATCTTGAAAGTCTCGCTTCTCTTACGATTACGGACGAACTGGACTTGCCCTCTATGGGTGAGAAAAAGGTCGCTCTGTTTGCTTTGATACCCGATAACGACTCAAGCTTTAATTTTTTGGTGTCTATCCTTTACACGCAGCTTTTTCAGCAGTTGTTTTTCGCTGCCGACCATATCCACGGCGGGAGCCTGCCAATGCCCGTCCACTTCTTGATGGACGAGTTCGCCAATGTGTCGCTTCCCGACGATTTCGATAAGATTTTGTCGGTTATGCGTTCCCGTGGCGTTTCTGTGAGTATCATCTTGCAGAACCTGGCACAGTTGAAGGCGCTGTTTGAAAAACAATGGGAAAGCATTGTAGGTAACTGCGATGAGTTCCTTTACCTCGGCGGCAACGAACAGTCCACTCATAAATATGTGTCGGAGCTGCTCGGCAAGGAAACCATTGACACCAATACCTTCGGCAAGAGTATGGGGCGTAACGGCAACTATTCGACCAACTATCAAATCAGCGGTCGTGAACTGCTCACACCTGATGAGGTGAGGCTACTTGATAACCAGTACGCAATCCTCTTTATCCGAGGTGAGCGACCTGTGATGGATTTCAAATACGACATTTTGAAACATCCAAACGTGGCAATGACAGCCGATGGAAAAGAAAAGCCGTACCGACACGGCGAAGTAAATTTGAAAACGTCGTCTATCGCTGTCTTGGATATTAACCCGAAAGAGGTATCTGATATTCAGACATCCGAAACAACTTATGAGCTTCTGTCCGATGAGGACTTTGAAGATGACAACAACTTTTAATATATGGAGGTAAACACAATGTTTATGAATAAGAAAAAGAACAACACCACTACTCGGCTGCCTATGACCGGCAAGGTCAAGAAAGGCTTCCGTTTTTACTGCTCTCTTGTCGCTGTGCTGACAATCATTGCCGGCACCTGCGTACCCGCATTTGCGGCAACTTCTGACCCGATTACGGTAGTAAATAACCTGTCCGATTTCATTTTCGGACTTATCCGTGCAATCGGACTTATCCTGCTCGGCTTCGGTATTGTGCAGGTGGGTCTCTCGTTGAAAAGCCACGACCCGTCTCAGAGAGCGAACGGCTTTCTGACCCTTGCAGGCGGTATCATCATCACTTTCGCAAAGGAAATCCTTACCCTTATCACCGGCTGATTGAAAACTGGCACAGGGGGCGTATCGGTAAAACGGTACGCCCCCAAATTTGTATAAGGAGGTGCGAAAGATGAGTGATAACTGGGTAGTACAAAACCTTGAAAACGCCTTAGAAACTTGGAACGAGAAACTTGCCGAGATATGGCAGCTTATAACGACCAGTCCGCAGAATTTCAAAGGCGGCGGTATTTGGAGCGTCATAGTCAATATCAACGGTGCGCTTCAAGCCATCGGCTTGGCTCTGCTCGTGCTGTTTTTCGTAATCGGCGTGGTCAGAACCTGCGGAAGCTTCACGGAAGTTAAAAAGCCCGAACACGCACTCAAACTGTTCATTCGATTTGCCATTGCCAAAGGCGTCATCACCTATGGAATGGAGTTAATGCTTGCGCTTTTCAATATCGTGCAGGGAACCATTTCTTCGATAATGACGGCGGCAGGCTTCGGAAGTCCGCAGCAAACCACCCTGCCGGCAGAGATGATAACCACAATCGAGGACTGCGGTTTCTTTGAGAGCATACCGCTTTGGGCAGTAACCCTTATCGGCGGTCTGTTCATTACCGTACTCTCGTTCATAATGATAATGACCGTTTACGGTCGCTTCTTCAAATTGTATATGTATACGGCGATGGCTCCGATACCGCTATCGACCTTTGCGGGAGAACCGACGCAGAATGTTGGCAAAAGCTTTCTGAAAAGCTACTGCGCCGTGCTGCTTGAAGGAGCAATTATTGTCCTTGCCTGTATCATTTTCTCGCTCTTTGCGTCAAGTCCGCCGGTAGTCAACCCTGACGCTGCGGCAGTCACACAGGTGTGGGCATATATCGGAGAGCTTGTATTTAATATGCTTGTCCTTGTCGGCGCAGTGAAGATGTCCGACCGTATCATCAGAGAAATGATGGGACTGTAAGGTGAGCGATATGAAAAGGATATTGAACAAATTCAAGGGATATACCCTTGCCGACTGCGATTGTAAATACTGCCTTTACTATGGCGGAAAACGCAAAGGAAAAATTAACTGCTTGGCTGAGAAATGCGTCTGCGAGGAAGAAATCAAGCACGCAAAGGAAGCCTATTGCAGAGAAAGGAATAACCGATGGAAGTAAAAATCAACCGTGAAATCAGAAATTACACAGAAGCGATGTTTTTCGGACTGTCACTCAGACAGTTCATTTTTTCTCTCTGCGCCGTTGTGGTGGCGGTGGGGTTATATTTCCTGCTGAAACCATACCTCGGTACGGAAACCGTGTCGTGGGTGTGTATTTTGGGAGCCGCTCCGTTTGCGGCTCTCGGCTTTGTCAAATACAACGGTATGACCGCAGAGAAAGCGATTTATGCGTGGATCAAGTCTGAGTTTCTTATGCCGAAGAAGCTCGTGTTCCATTCCACGAACACCTACTACGAACTGATGAAGCCGAATATCGAACAGAAACAAAAGGAGGCTATAAAAGCAAATGATTAAGACACTAACAAGTCTTTTGAAACAGGATAAAGAGAAGTTTGTCGTGCCGAAGGGAGTGCAGGATGTCATTCCGGTAAAGGCGATTTACGACGATGGCATTTTCAAAGTCGGCAAGGATAAGTATTCCAAGACATATAAGTTTACGGATATTAACTATGCCGTGGCAAGCCGTGAGGACAAAGAGGCGATGTTCCTCGAATACTCTGAGCTGCTTAATTCTCTTGACAGCGGAGCGACAACGAAGCTGACCATTAACAACAGGCGGCTCAACCGCCTTGATTTTGAAAAGGCGTTCCTGATTGATGAGACCGGCGACTCGCTTGACAAGTACCGCAGAGAATACAACAAGATACTTCTCGACAAGGCGACCGGCGCAAACGCCATCGTTCAGGATAAGTATGTGACCATTTCCATTAACAAAAAGAGCGTCGAGGACGCCCGCACTTACTTCGCTCGTGTCGGAGCGGATCTCATCGCTCACTTTTCGAGGCTGGGCAGCAAGTGTGTGGAGCTTGAAACGGACGAAAGGCTGCGTATCATTCACGACTTCTTCCGTGTCGGGGAGGAAACGTCCTTCCGATTTGACATCAAAGAGACCCGAAAGAAAGGACACGATTTCAAAGACTATATCTGCCCCGACACAATGGAGTTTGAAAAGGACTATTTCAAGATGGGAGACCGTTTTGGGAGAGTCCTTTTTCTTCGTGAATATGCGTCCTATATCAAAGACAGTATGGTGGCGGAGCTTACCGATATGAACCGCAACCTGATGATGTCGATTGACATTGTGCCGGTTCCCACCGATGAAGCGGTACGAGAGGCGGAAAGCCGTTTGCTCGGCGTTGAGACCAATATTACGAACTGGCAGCGCAGGCAGAACGCCAACAATAACTTTTCCGCTACCGTTCCCTACGATATGGAGCAGCAGAAAAAGGAAATGAAGGAGTTCCTCGACGACCTGACGACCCGTGACCAGAGAATGATGTTCTCGGTACTGACTATGGTTCATACTGCCGACACAAAAGAGCAGCTTGACAACGACACGGAGGCTCTACTGACTACGGCAAGAAAACACCTGTGCCAGTTCGCCGTGCTGAAATATCAGCAGATGGACGGCTTGAATACCGTTATGCCCTTTGGCACGAGGAAGATTGACGCTTTCCGTACTCTTACTACCGAGAGCCTTGCCGTGTTTATCCCGTTCCGAGTGCAGGACATCTACCACGAGAACGGCATTTACTACGGTCAGAATGTAATCAGCAAGAATATGATTATCGCTGACCGAAAGCAGCTACTCAACGGTAACGAGTTTATCTTGGGCGTATCCGGCGGAGGCAAATCCTTCGCAGCGAAAAACGAGATTATCAACCTGATTTTGGCAGGCGACGCCGATGTTATCATCATTGACCCCGAACGAGAGTACAGTCCGCTTGTCAAGGCTATGGGCGGTCAGATTATCAATATCTCAGCGACCTCGCCCAATCACATTAATGCGATGGATATGAATAAGGAATACGGTGACGGAGCTAATCCTGTTATTCTCAAATCCGAGTTCATTATGTCGTTGTGCGAGCAGCTTATCGGCGGAAACAACCTCGGAGCAAAACAGAAGTCCATTATCGACCGTTGCACTGCAAGCGTCTACCGCACCTATCAGCAAAATGATTATCAGGGTACGGTTCCCACCTTGCAGGATTTCAGAGACGAACTACTAAAACAGGACGAGCCGGAGGCAAAGGAAATCGCCCTTGCTATCGAGCTGTTTACCCACGGTTCTCTGAATACTTTTGCAAAACCCACCAATGTGGACACGAACAGCTACCTGATCTGCTATGACATTCTCGACCTCGGCAAGCAGCTTATGCCTATTGGTATGCTTGTAGTCCTCGACTCCATTCTCAACCGTATCACGCAGAACAGAGCGAAAGGAAAGAAAACATTCATCTTCATTGATGAGATTTACCTTTTGTTCCAACACGAGTATTCCGCAAACTTTCTGTTTACCTTGTGGAAGCGTGTCAGAAAGTACGGCGCTTATGCGTCCGGTATTACGCAGAATGTGGACGACCTTTTACAGAGCCATACGGCAAGGACAATGCTTGCAAACTCCGAGTTTATTATAATGCTCAATCAGGCGGCGACCGACCGTATCGAGCTTGCGAAGCTGCTGAATATCTCTGACCTTCAGATGTCGTATATTACGAATGTTGAAGCGGGACACGGGCTGATTAAGGTGGGCAGTTCGCTCGTTCCGTTTGTAAACAAGTTCCCGACGAACACGCAGCTCTACAAGCTGATGACGACCAAACCGGGCGAGGGCGTTTGACCCTCGCCTTGCGTAGAAAGGAAAACCTATGAACAAGAAAATCTTTATACCGATTTTAACGGCGTTTATCCTTGTTTTTGCGGTAAGCGCCGGCTTTATTATTAAGCATTACACCGAGTCGGCAAAGCAGGAGGCGCTCTATGACAGCCTTGCAGAAATTGTAGAAACCGAACCCGATGAGAATGTTGAGCCTGCAGAGCCTATTCAGTACACAGAGACAAAGACCATTCTGCCGGAATATACGGAACTGTTTACGCAGAACAGCGATATGGTGGGTTGGATTACCGTAGAGAATACGAAAATCAATTATCCCGTAATGCAGTCAAAGAACGAGCCGAATTTCTATCTGAAACACGGCTTTGACAAAGCCTATACCGACTACGGCTGCCCTTATGTGCAGGAAAACTGCGATGTGCAGGAACCGAGCGACAACCTCATTATTTACGGTCATCATATGAACGATGGTTCTATGTTCTCCGGACTGATGAAATTTACTGATAAAGACTTTTGGGAGCAACACAAACGCATTAGCTTCAATACCCTGACCGATGTGCAGGAATATGAAGTTATCGCCGTTTTCAAAACCTTTGTTTACTCTGACAGCCCCGACAGCTTCAAGTATTATCACTTTGTAGACGCAGAGAACGAGGACGAGTTCAATGCCTATGTCGAAAAGTGTCGGGAATTGTCGCTGTATGATACCGGCGTCAGCGCAGAATATGGAGACAAACTGATTTCTCTTTCCACTTGCGAGTATTCGAGGACTAACGGAAGGCTCGTCGTCGTGGCTAAATTGGTGAAGTGATGTAACGCTTTTCGGGTCGAAAAACCGCCATTTTACAAGGCATACAGAGCGTGAAACATCGAGGGTAAGGGTCTAATACCTTTACCCTCGTTTTTGCGTTTAATAAGCGTTACAGGAAAGGAGGAAGCTATGGCTGATATAAAGACGAGAGATGTTGTCAAAGGTACGGTCAGGACGATTGACAAAGCTGCGGTCGCCGGTCAGAGGATGAAACACGCCTATATTTCGACAAAAGAAAAGGCGGAACATTCTGTCGAAGCAAGAGAAACTTCGACCGAAGAATATGCTGCCGACCGTTTTGAGGCGGGGACGGATACCTTCGTTCACGAAGGCACTCACGCTTTGGATAAAGCAGGGCGCAAAGGCGTTCAGACCACAAAGGAAAATATCGTCAAGGCAAAAGACGGCGTGGAACGCTTTAAGCAGAAGCGAGCCGAACAGTCCTTGCGACGGCAGACAACTCAATCGGTGCAGAGGCAGACTACCACGACCACAGGCAGACAAGCTGCTCAAACCGGAAAATCTTCTATCAAGACCGTAGAACAGACGAGAAAGACGGTAAAGCAGTCTGCCACTTCCGCAGGAAAAAAGACGATTAAGACGGTCGGCAGAGGTACTGCTAAAACCGCTCAAAAGACCGTTAAGACTGCGGAACAGACAGCGAAAGCGACAATTAAGACCGCAAAACAGTCCGCAAAAGCGGCTCAGAAAACCGCACAGGCAACTGCGAAAGCCGCTCAGAAAGCGGCGCAGGCTGCAAAAGCGGCGGCAAAGGCAGCGGTTCAAGGCGTGAAACTTGCTGTCAAAGCCGCCATCGCCACCGTCAAGGCGATTATAGCGGCTACAAAAGCGTTGATAGCTGCGATTGCAGTAGGCGGTTGGGTCGCCGTTGTTGTGATTATCGTTATCTGCCTGATTGCGTTGTTAATAGGTTCCGTTTTCGGTATCTTCTTTTCGGGCGAGGACTCAGGGACGGGTCAGACTATGCAGACGGTCGTACAGGAAATCAATGTTGATTACGATGGCAGGCTACAAGAGATAAAGAACTCCGTCAGCTATGACAAGCTTGAAATGAGCGGAAGCCGTGCGGTTTGGAAAGACGTACTTGCTGTCTACTCCGTCAAAGTCAATACCGACCCCGATAATCCGCAGGAAGTCGCCACGATGGATGACGAGAAGAAGCAACTGCTCAAAGACATCTTTTGGGAGATGAACGAGATAAGCAGCCGAACCGAGACGAAATCTCACACGGAGATAACCGAGACCGATGACGGACACGGGAATATCGTGCAGACGGAAACGACAGTAACCGAGACATTTCTGTATATTACGGTCTCGCATAAGACCGTGGACGAAATGGCAGCGCAGTACGGCTTTAACGAGGAGCAAAAGGAATACCTTGCCGAACTGCTCCAAGAGGAAAACAACTCGCTATGGTCTGCCGTTCTATACGGTATCGGATACAGCGATGACCAAATCGTTACGGTCGCTTTGTCTCAGGTCGGGAATGTCGGCGGAGACCCGTACTGGTCTTGGTACGGCTTTAACAGCCGAGTGGAATGGTGCGCCTGCTTTGTCAGTTGGTGTGCCAATGAGTGTGGCTATATCGACGCAGGTATCATTCCGAAGTACGCTGGTTGCGTAAACGGCGTTCAGTGGTTCAAAGACCGAGGGCAATGGATAGACGGCTCGCTGGAACCGATGGCGGGTATGATTATCTTCTTTGATTGGGATAACAAAGGCTCGTCAGGTCCGCAGGACGGACTATCCGACCATACGGGTATCGTTGAAAAGGTCGAGAATGGTATCGTTTACACGGTCGAGGGTAACTCAGGAGATAGCTGCCGTATAAATCAATATGCCGTAGGGCATTACGAGATACTCGGCTACGGAGCGCCGCAATATTGATATGATGGCTGTCCGCAAGGGCAGCCATCAAGTACATATTTTATGGGTGTTCAAGAAACGGTAGTACATCGAAGGGGGTGTTCTCACCGAAAAATCTCTGTTTTTTGTAGATTTCTTCATATTTGGGTGGTAAAATAAAAAACGCTACAACCAATAGTAGCCGGTTAGAAGGTAGTCCGTAACCTAATTGGAAAACAACACGAGTAAACCGAGTACCGGCAATATTTTAGCATAATATTTCTTCATATGAAGGTATGAGGTGCGAAACATACATATGAAAAAGCGATTTTCTGAACACCCTTTATTATGTTTTATTCTAATAGGGCTGCTGTTGCCCGCAATAAGTATTTTCATCGTTGTTGTAGATGAACTTATGCCACAAAGTCTAAATGAAAACCCGTTTCTTTTCGGGGTTTCATTTATTCATACCTTTGGAATCACAAATCTTATTCTTTACAGCATCATTGCAAACAATAGGCTGTTTCAATCAGTCAGACTAAGAAGTATTGCATTTGTCTGTGTTGCAACAGCCTTAGTCAGTTATCTGATTCCTTACCTTACAACTCCTGTGCTTAGGGGAACAAAATGGGGAATTGATTATTTGGTACACGCTTTGCTATTCTCAGTTTTACCTGCTTTACTCCCCATTTTCATTAAATATGCTATTTGGCGAATAAAACGAAAACCAAATGTAAAGCAGGACGACATAGCATAGTTCTTTTAGTATACTTGACAGGGGTAGTTGTTATCGGAGCTTTTTGTGGATTATTGTTTCGTCGCTAATGGGAGAAAAATCAAATGACTAAGAAATCTTATTGGTTAAGTATTAGTGCCTTCGTGTTAATGCTGATATGGACAATTTATTATTATGCGATGCGGTACACAGGCGGTTTTGCAGACTTGAAGGATACCATCATTTGTGGAGTTGTAGGGTTGATATGTGTAATATTTATTGTGAAAAGAACGATTAACTTTTTGAAAAGGAAAAAGTCGTGATTTTCTCGTTTGTCGAGAAGAAAATGAGGACGGCAAATTGGGATTTGAGGGAAAGAAAGAATGGAAGATAAAAAGCCAGTAAACAAAAAATTGATGGTGTTACCGCTTATACTGGGAATCTCTTCTTTTTGCACGTTTGCGCTTTATTTTTACAGTGCAAACCATGCCCCCTATACATATACCGACATTATACTTGTAGGACCGATACTATCCTTTATTGGCGTGATTGTTTCCATTATTACGAGGAGGAGCAGAAAACTGTATCCCACCTTATGGACGAGTGGACTTATAGTCTGTTTATTTAGCCTTGTAGTATGTGTTCTGATTATTATATTATTGATAGCAATTATGGCAGCAGCGTTTAATGGGAATTGGATATGATATAGTCATAAGATTACAATGTAAATCTCCGTTTGCGGAGTTCAAACAAATGAAATTTGTGGGAGGAATTCTTATGAAAAGAGTATTTGCTTTCATGCTGACGTTTGTGGTATGTTTGTCTCTAAGTGCGTGTGACGGAGGAAGTTCAGCATCTATTGAACCAACAATATGGGTAATGTCCTCTATTCAAAGAGCAGATGATGGGGCTGTCATTTATTGTTCTGCAAACGAAAAGAACCATTATGTAGGAGCAGATGCGCGGGATATTACTTGTCATATCAGCGGTTCAAGCATAGAAATACTGAATAACGAAACCTCTGAAAAATGGAGCGGTACTTATAGACTCTTGGACAGTGACGATACAAGCAGTATTTATGAAGCGACTATTGAGGACGCAGTATGTCAGATGGTGAAGGGTGTGACGGAATATGAGGATGGAACAGAGGCAAGAGATACGCTAATTCTTAGTTGTGAGGATTATGTGCTGAATTTTTTTGCTCAGGAATAAGTTCTTTTATTTCATAATTTCCCATTTGTACGGAAATTACCACTGCATAAAAATTTAACCACAGCGTTCAAGCGTAAAACTTGGACGCTTTTTTCTTCCCCAAACGCCGCATAAAGGCGTATGACCACAACTGAATACAAATCATAGCCCTTGCTTTCAAAGGCAGATACAGAGCGCCCATCGAGTACATATAAGCTTAATTTTACATTGTTCACAAAAATGTTGACAGTAAACCGTGCTTTCGCTCTGATTGATGTTGAAATTCATCGAATTTCGTGGTATAATAACTATGTATAAGTGCGTATCAGGACGGGAGGTACGAATATGGCAGTAAGCTACAAAAGGTTATGGCATTTACTACTTGACCGAGATATGAAGAAAAAAGACTTGATTGAATTGGCACATATAAGCGATTACACCATCAGAAAGCTCAACCGTGGTGAAAATGTGACTACCGATGTATTGGTAAGGATTTGCCGTGCGCTTGACTGCTCACTCGACGACATCGTAGAAATTCTACCGGAAGATAAATAACAGAAAATAAGGCTGAGATAACTATACAGAAAGAGAGGTCGCAAGAATGGCGAGGGCGACAACAAAACCGAAAAAAGAAATATCTATGGAGGAAGCTCTTTGGAAAAGTGCAGATAAACTTCGTGGCGCTATTGAGCCTGCCGAGTACAAGCACGTTGTTTTGAGTTTGTTCTTCCTTAAATTCGCAAGCGATAAATTCGTGAAATGCAGAGAGAAGATAATTAAAACCCACGGCGAAAAATACGCCGATATAAAACCGTTCTATACGCAGGAAAACGTATTCTATCTGCCAGAGGAAAGCCGTTGGAGTTATATTATCGAGAACGCAAAGCAGGACGACATAGCTTTGAAGATTGATACGGCTCTGTTTACGATAGAAAAAAACAATCCTGCCTTGAAAGGCGCTTTACCCGATAACTATTACTCCCGCTTGCATTTTGATACGGCGAAACTGGCTTCACTGCTTGATGAAATAAACCGTATCAACACTGAAGATGAAGAAAACGATATTATCGGGCGTGTGTATGAATACTTCCTGAGCAAATTCGCTCTTGCAGAAGGAAAAGGCAAGGGAGAATTTTACACGCCGAAATGTATTGTCAATTTGATTGCCGAAATGCTTGAACCGTATGACGGTATCCTTTATGACCCCTGTTGCGGTTCGGGCGGTATGTTTGTGCAGTCGATTAAATTCGTAGAGGCTCACAGTGGAAACAAAAAGAATGTGTCCATCTATGGACAGGAGTACACTAACACCACCTTCAAACTGGCAAAGATGAATTTGGCTATCCGAGGCATATCCGCAAACCTCGGAGAAATGGCTGCGAATACCTTCACCAATGACCAACACAAAGATTTGAAGGCAGATTATATAATGGCAAATCCGCCCTTTAATCAGAAAGAATGGCGTGCGGAAAATGAACTTGTGGACGACCCTCGATGGAGAGGTTATGAAGTTCCGCCTACGAGCAACGCCAACTACGGTTGGATACTGAACATCGTCTCTAAGCTTTCGCAGAACGGCGTTGCCGGCTTCCTTCTCGCAAACGGAGCCTTGTCCGATGACGGCACGGAGCTTAAAATCCGTCAGCAGCTAATTGAAAATCATCTTGTCGAAGCCATCATTATTCTACCGAGAAACTTGTTCTATACGACCGACATCAGCGTAACGCTTTGGATTTTGAACAAGAATAAGAAGGCTCGTGTCGTAGAGCAGAACGGGCAGCTTAAACGCTACCGCAACCGTGAAGATGAGATACTCTTTATGGATTTGCGACAGATGGGCAGTCCTTACGAAAAGAAGTACATAGAGCTAACTGAGGAAGATAGAGCGAAAGTCACGGCGGTATATCACAACTGGCAGCAGGAAGGCTTTGAACAGACATACGAAAATGTGCCGGAGTTCTGCTATTCAGCTTCCTTTGATGAGGTCAAAGAAAAGGGATTTACTCTTGTTCCGAGCCGCTATATCGAGTTTATCAACCGTGATGAGAACATAGACTTTGACACCAAAATGAAGTCTTTGCAGAGCGAACTGAAAGACCTGCTTGTGCAAGAGGAAAAGTCAAAAGCAGATTTGCTGAGTGTGTTTAAGGAGTTGGGATATGAAATTGAATTATGAGCCTTTGGGAAAACACATAAAGCTGATTGATACCCGAAACAGGGAAAGCATTACGGATAGGGTCTTGGGCATTAACATTGACAAATTCTTTATGCCCTCTGTTGCTAATGTGATAGGTACGGATTTGAGCTCTTATAAACTGCTCAGTAAAGGTAAATTTGCTTGTAATCCTATGCACGTTGGGCGAGATGAGCGTTTGCCGGTGGCGCTTTATAACGAGGACGAGCCTGCCATTGTTTCTCCGGCATATTTTATGTTCGAGATTATAGATAACAGCGTTTTGAACGAGGAATACCTGATGATGTGGTTCCGCAGACCGGAATTTGACCGAGTTTGTTGGCTGCATACTGACGGGAGCGTTCGAGGTGGAATAACTTGGGACGATATATGCAGGTTGGAATTGCCGGTTCCGCCTTTCGAGGAACAGCTTGAAATCGTCGCAAGCTATAAGTCAATAACCGATAGAATAGCGTTAAAAAGGAGGATAAATGATAATTTGAATATCAGTAAATTATGACCTTTCAACAGAGGTTACAGTGTTTTAATAAAATCCTCCAAAAGCCTTGAAAATAAAGGATTTATCGCAATGTGTTCGTCTTATCTCTTTATATGGTTACACACAAGTTTACTCTTTCCCTCATTGCTCATAAGGGCAAATACAAGGGCAAGAAAATCTCATAACAAGATATAGCAGTGTGTGGCAATCGGAAAACTGTGATGTATGTGCGAATATATTATAACGGAGGATTTTTCAATGGACAAGTACATTTACGATAATAAAAATGGTCTGTGGTATGAACTGCAAGGAGATTATTATATCCCTTGTCTTATCTTGCCAGCCGAAAAAGAACAGCCTATCGGTTTGTGGGGACAGCGGCATTTGCGGTATCTGAAAGAATACTGCAGAGCCACCTACGTAACCCTGCTCACAAGCGGCAGGCTGAATACTTATCTTGTCGATATAGATAAACAAGCGCAGGAGCGTATGGAAAGGCTCACAGAGCAGATGAAACGGGCGCAGGGTATCACGGAGCAGCTAAAGGTGGAAAATGCCTTAGAATGGAAGCAGAGAATGGATAACATAAGGAACTGTGCTACAGAAATTATAGATAGAGAAATCATTTACACTTAATCAATTAACGGCAGGAAACTAATGTGTTTTCTGCCGTTTGGTTATACTGTAGTGATCATGTGGTCAAGTCTTTACTAATTATTTATATCGGCAATTTATTGAACTACTAAGAATTTTTAAGGTATAATGGAATTCAGTTATAAGAAAGGAACAAACAAATGAAAATAGAACGTCTTTATGCGATAACCGTGTATCTTCTTAATCATGGCAGAACATCTGCCAATGAATTGGCAAAACATTTTGAAGTCTCCGTGCGAACTATACAGCGAGATATTGATTCATTATGTCTTTCAGGAATTCCGATTGTTTCCGTTGCCGGAGCGGCAGGTGGTTATGAAATATCCGCACAATTTAGGCTTGATAAACACCTTGCTACTTCAAATGACTATTCTTATATCTTAGCTGCGCTCAAAGGATTGGTTTCAGCTACAAATGATGTAAATGCAAAACATACATTAGAAAAAATATCTCATATTCACAAGCAAAATGATATGAACATTATATTGGATTTTTCCGTCTTACGAGAAGGTGAGCAAGCTACTCTGCAAACATTGCAAACTGCCATAGTTCAAAAACGTATGGTAGATTTTATATATACGAATAATAACAATGAAACTCGTGTACACAGTGTAGAGCCGATTGCAGTCTTATACAGGTGGTACGCTTGGTATCTTCTTGCTTACTCTAAAATAAAAAACGATTATCGTACCTATAAATTGGTAAGGATGAGGGATTTAAAAATTACGGATATCCCGTTTACAAAAGAACATGACGCTCCAGAAAGTATTTTGAAAAAGTCTGATAAAACAGATTGTCGTCAATATATAGATGTTGTTGTAAAATGTAAAGAAAAGGCACGGTCACGGGTTCAAGAATATCTGAAAGGGAGTGTAATTGAGAACCTTCCGAATGGAAACACGTTTATGAAATTGACCGTGGTGGAAAACGAGCAGTTCTGGCTTGGTACGCTATTGTCATTAGGTGATGATGTTGAGGTAATTGCACCAAAAGAAATACGTAAACGCCTTTTTAAAGTAGCTTCAAAAATTGTTTCTTTATACAAATAACTATGACATACTGTTGTCATATATACCGTGATATAGTGTTAATAAAAACGGAGGTGCATTTATGTTGAACCCATATGAAAGATGTCCTAAATATGAGAATGAAAACTATATGTTAAGAATGGTAAGTAAAAAGGACAAGAAAGATTTATTAAAAGTATATTCTGATGAAAAAGCTGTACCATTTTTCAATAGTGATAATTGCGGGGGAGATGACTTTCATTATACTACTGAAACCAGAATGGAACAAGCAATTGAATTTTGGCTGTGGGAGTATGGCAGACAAGGTTTTGTTCGCTGGACTATTGTATCAAAAACAGATAACAAAGCAATAGGAACGATTGAAGTATTTAATCGGAAAGCTGATGATTATTTTAATAATTGTGGTTTGTTAAGGCTTGATCTGAGAAGCGATTATGAGCTGGAAGAAAACATTTTTGAGATACTATCGCTTATCATACCATCAGTATTTAAATTGTTTAAATGTCAGATAATTGCGATAAAAATTCCTTCCTTTGCCTCCGAACGAAAATTGGCAATATTACGGTTGGGTTTTGTTGCTTCTGAGGAAAAATTGATAGGGCATGATAAAAAGATTTATACTGATTATTATGTTCTTCAAGAATAGAATCGGGGATTTAAAATGGATCAAATATATCTTAGTAAAGGTGAAGTCCGAAAATTTATACTATACAAGCAGGGGCTATTAGGGGACTACAGATTTATAGGAAAAAGCGGCGTTCTTGATTTCATCCGACAGGCAGGATGTATTCAATTCGACCCGATTGATGTGTGTGGAAAGAATGCAGAGATTGTTTTGCAATCCAGAATCAGTGGCTTTACAAAACAAATGCTATTTGAGTTATTATATACCGATAGGAAATTACTGGATTATTTTGATAAAAACCTATCCATTATTCCAATAGAGAACTGGAAGTATTTTGGACGACAAAGGGAAAGTCATCGTAATTGGGAACGAAGTTACAATGAAATTCAGCAGGTACATGACCAAATAATTGCTGCCATTTCAGAGAATGGTCCACTTTGTTCTTCTGATTTAAATTTTTCTCAAAAGGTTGACTGGTATTGGAGCAAAACCAAACTCTCACGAGCAGCACTTGAACATATGTATTTTAGTGGGGAACTGGCAATACATCATAAGGAGGGAAACATTAAATATTATGATTTGATTGAGAAGTGCATACCAGAAGATATTCTTAACGAAGCAGACCCATATCCCTGTGATTTTAAGCATAAGAAATGGCGTGTTTTGCAAAGGATAGGTTCTGTAGGCTTACTGTGGAATCGGGCATCTGATGCCTGGCTTGGGATTTCAGGTCTGAAAGCAAATGAGCGAAACAATATTTTCACTGAACTTCTATCTGAATCCTGTATCGTTCCCATTAAAGCGGAAAATGTTAACGATTCATTATATTGTCTTACTGATGATATAAAGATTATTGATTTTATCAAAAGAAAAAAACATGAAAAGAAGCGTTGTGAATTTATAGCCCCTTTAGACAATATGATGTGGGACAGAAATTTGATAAAAGCTATTTGGGACTTTGATTATAAATGGGAAATATATACGCCTCCATCAGAACGCAAATATGGATATTATGTATTACCAATTCTTTATGGAGAAAGATTTATTGGCAGAATAGAAATGACATATGACAGAAAATGTAAAAAATTAAATGTTTCTAATATATGGTATGAGCCAAATATAGAATTGACAAAAGATATAGAAAAAAACGTAGTATCTACCATTAAACGCTTTGAAATATTTAATGAGGCATACAGATGTGTACCACCGCCGCATGGGTAAACCATAGCGGCGGTTTTTCGTGCCTATCGGCTGTCTCTGTCAAAGGATTTCTTTCTCTGTCTCGGCTGGTTTCGCTCTCTGCCCTCTGCCTGAAGCTGGCGCAGGCGTTTCAATACGCTCTCCCGTTTAGGCGGCTTTGTCTGCTCATTTTGGGAGGATTTCTGTTTTTCCCTGACTTGTCGTTCCCATGCGGCAAGGTCACGGTTGTACTGCTCCACAACAGCCTCCGCCTTGCGGTAGGTTGCCATGAACGCCTGCACATCGGGATAACCGTCCTCTCTCAGAATATCGGGCAATTTGTCCAGCTTTTCAGCGATTTCCTTTTCTGTCCGCTGTATCTGCTCTGTGAGCGCCTTGCGCTCCTTACCCTTAAAAATTCCTTTTGTGTCGGCAAGCTGTTCTTTCAGCTTCGGGAGTACCGTATCCTGCAAATGCCGGATTTCTTTCGCCTTATCCTGCGCCTTTATCATCAGTTTTTGCATGGTGCCAAACTCCGCCATATCTATCTCAAGGACAGGCTTCGGCGGCATATCATGTTCACGGATTAGGTTTTGCAGGAAGTCCTTTGCCTTGCTGACGATACTGCGGAACAGATTGGGAAGCCAGCCGTTGCTTTTGATAGACTGGCTCGCCTTTTCGTGTATCTCTGTCCGCTTGACTTCTAAAATCTTTGCTTCGGAGATACCCGATAATAACGCCATGTCTGCTGTCCTGTTCCATTCCTGTCTTGCGGCATTGTCGGCTTTGATTTCGTCCTCTTTGGGATTGTTCTTGCCGATTT
>ERZ827469.244-NODE-244-length-71750-cov-8.616180_pt1 | contig 71750 bp, 71 predicted proteins | sample MGYA00519917_ERZ827469 | MGnify/ENA primary metagenome ERZ827469 (study PRJEB31778, sample SAMEA3449314) | human gut metagenome | biome: human gut; feature: human-associated habitat; material: faeces | place: United Kingdom | collected 2010/2012 ... | reverse complement strand
TTAAAATTTCTCTCGAAAATTTTGTTTTGGGGCTTGACTTTTAATAGTTAGTCTTATCAACTGCGCAAGGCAGTTTGTGTTTGCCAGAATAATTTCAGGCGATTGTTTACTGCGCCGTATATCCGCCGTCAACCATCAGGTGTGTTCCTGTGATGAACGAGGCTTCCTCGCTAGCCAGGAACGCCACTGCACGGGCAATATCGATGGGCTGCCCCAGCCGTTTCAGCGGATAACTGGCCACGAGCCGTGCGACTTCGCCCTCGTAGTTCCCTGTACGAGACATGTCCTTCACGAAAGCAGGTGTTTCCGTGCCGGCGGGACAAACCACGTTGACCCGGATGCCAAAGGGAGCCAATTCCAGGGCAAGGCTCTTGGCAAACTGAATGATTCCGCCCTTGGAGGTGTTATAGGCCAGGCTTTCCACACAACCTACCACACCCAATTCGCTTCCGGTACAAACAATGGCACCGTGCTTGCTCTTCTTCAGCAGGGGCAAGGCGTATTTTGCGCACAGGAAATACCCCTTCAGATTGACGCGCATGACCTTGTCCCAATCATCCTCGGAGGTATCCCACAGGGTCTTGCTCAGCGAATAGGCAGCGTTATCGTACAAAACGTCCAGTACCCCATATTTCTGCTCAACAAATGCGAACAGCGCCTCGACCTGCTTTGCATCGCTGACATCTACCTTTTTGAAATCGGCAGCTTGCCCGAGTTCTGCTGCCAGTGCTTGACCACGCTCTTCATTCAAATCGACGATAACTACCTGCGCACCGCGCTCCACAAATAAACGTGCGGTTGCTTCGCCAATCCCGCTGGCACCACCGGTGATGACTGCCACATAACCATTCAGATTCATTGTAAAACCTCCTCGTTGTAATTTAAATTTTCTGCTCGTGCATTACTAATACGATTTAGTAACTGATTATATTATAAATTTCAATTCTATAACTGTCAATCCACAATATTGTACAAAAAGCAGGCTCTTTTTTTGGAAACTTCATTTCCTAAAAGTGAAAATCTGTTCTTGAGATAATCTGAAAAACATTGTATAATTAATAATATTAATAAAACTGGGGGGCCTGCCATGAAACGAGCGACTTCCAAAGATGTAGCGAAACTGGCCGGAGTATCTCAAACGACGGTGTCTTTTGTGCTGAACAATACACCGGGGGTGTCTTTGTCGGAAGAGACTCGACAAAAGGTGCTGGCCGCGGCCGAACAACTTCAGTATATCCCAAACAGTTTTGCAAAGGGTTTGAAAACCAGTCAGTCTAAATTGCTAGGGGTGTTTCTGCCCTCCTTGGACAATCCGTTTTACAGCATGTTTATGAAATACATTGAACGATATACTGCAAAGCTGAGTTACAACGTGATGCTGTGCTGCACATACCGGAATCCTGCGAGGGAAAAAGCATATTTGGACCTTTGCGTGGAAAAGCAGGTGGATGGGCTGATCTATCTGTTTACACCGAATTGGGTCAAGCGTGTAGCACAGATCTCGTTGAGTACGCCTGTTGTGCTCATTAGCGAAAAATCCGACGACGTGCCCCTCAACACGATCAGTCTGAATGGATTCCGATGCGGGCAGATTTTAGTGCAGCACCTTCTGGAACTTGGGCACAGGGAATTCGCTTGTGTGCTCAGTCCGGTAACTTCTATCTCGCTGACTCGCCAGATGCGCGTGATCGGTATCCAAAGCGCTATCCGTGAGGCGGGCCTGCCTGAGACAGCTCTGCACGTTCTCACACCGCAGGGCGAATTCGCTACAGAGGCGGAGGCCGGCTATTGCGGTATGGACCAGTTGCTTTCTGAAAAAAGTATCACGGCGGTGATTGGAATTAACGATCAAGTGGCCTTCGGGGTGTTGTCACGGCTGCTGAATTCCAGGGAGCGACAGGCACCGAGGGATATTTCGGTATGCAGTTTTGATAATACCTACCTCTCCTACATGGCGCATCCGTGCCTGACGACAGTGGACTACTGCACGGATGCTTTGTGTAAACTGGCGGTCGATATGGTGCTGAGTAATTCAGGGGAGGAAAGCGTGCTCAAACTGGCCAACGAGCCCAAATTGATTGTCCGCGAATCGACGGGGCCTGCGCCCAATGTATAATTGATTCTGTAAAGCCAAAGGGTCCAGCAGTTGCTGGACCCTTTGGCTTTTTCTGAAATTACCATTGAGGCAGTACATATCTACCAAAACCGGGTTCCCGCAAGATCTTGCCGTCTGCGTACACAGCTTCGCCGCGTACATAGGTGGCGCAAATCTTGCATCGTAACACACGACCTTCTTGGGCAAAGCGCGCCACCTTGCTCTTAGAGAAAGAATTTTTGCGGCTGTATATCCAAGGGGAATTTTCATCCGCAAGATAAAAATCTGCATCGGCGCCTGGTTCAATCACACCTTTGCGAGGATACAAGCCGAAACGTTTTGCTGCGTTTGTGGCGGTGAAAGCAGCAAAACGACACAGGGACATCCCGCGCTTTTGTACACCTTCCTCCAACAGCAGAGGGATCGCAAGATCGATTTCCGGTGCGCCGCAGGCCGCTTGACGGGCGTCGCCGTTAGCAGGCACTTTGTCTTCCTCTAGATAGGGAGCGTGATCTGTACCCAGATAGTCGATGGTCCCGTCCAGTACAAATTCCCAAAGGCGTTCCATCCGATCCCGGCTGCGTAAAGGAGGATTGATTTTGGCAAACGTGCCTAGACCGGCGTTGTCCTGTACGTTGAGCGTCAGATAATGCACACAAGTTTCCACGGTGACATCGACCCCCTCGCGTCGGGCCGCCTGAATCAGCTGAGCACCCTCAGGAATCGACATATGGCATATATGCAGTTTGCAACCAGTTAATTTGGCATAAAGCAGCAATGTGTGGATGGCCGTCAACTCCGCTTGCCAGGGACGGCTGGCATCGTGTACCGCCAGCGACCAAGGACGCTTCAAATTTTCTGCTGTGAAACGTTGTACCATATCTGCATTTTCGGCATGGGCGGCGAAGATTCCATGAAAGCGTGCAACTTCTTCCATTTCCTTCCACTGATCGTATTCGTCTGACCATGGAAAGGCGGGGTCGGAGTCAAGGGTAAATGCTTTGTATCCGATGCAGCCCAGCTGGTTCAACCGGGCCATGTCCTGGCGATTTTTTGGCGTGGCGGAACCCCAGAAGGCAAAATCTACCAGGCTTTCACGGGTGGCGCGGTCCAGTTTTCGGGTAAAGCTTGGCGGGTCAAGAACGGGGTCGATCGGGGTATTTGGCATATCCAACACAGTGGTGAATCCGCCGCTGGCTGCGGCGCGCGTGCCATGAGTAAAGTCTTCCCGCTGTTCCGCACCTGGCTCAAAAAAGTGTGGGTGTGTGTCGATGGCGCCTGGCAACAGAAGTTTTCCACCGGCGTCTACAACCTGCGTTGCGTCTAGGGAGGGGGGATCACCTGGACCGACATGGAAGATTTTGCCGTCCTCAGCCAACAGATATCCCTTAAAAACTTCTGTTTGCGTGACAATCCGCGCATTGTAAACCAGCAAATCCATGGGTGTTCGATTCCTCCTTTACAGTTGTGCATTCTCCATCATGGTGTGTAACGGCGTGTCCGATACGGCTGCAAAAGGGGTCTTTGCAGCTTTGGCGATTCGGTCCGCCGCTTCTTGCGCCTGGCAAACGATCTCTTGCTCGTTTACCGTGCGCATCTTGAAGTCTTGCAGAATAATTTTGCCATCTACCATTACAAGTTCCACTTCACTGCCTTTGGCAGAATAGACCAAGTTCGGCACGATGTTGCGTACAGGGTCGTGGATCACAGGGCACAGACAGGGCTGCGCCAGGTCGACCATGATCAGATCGGCCTTCTTACCCAGCTCCAAAGAGCCGATTTCGTCTCCGAGGCCAATGGCTTTCGCTGCTTCAATGGTAGCCATCCGCAGCACTTTCCATGCAGGAAACACGGTGGGGTCCTTAGCCTTGCACTTGTTCAGAATGGCGGTGAATTTCATCTCATTAAACATATTGTTACAATTGTTGCCCGGGGCCTGATCCGATCCCAAGGCAAGTCGGTTGCTGACGCTTAGAAAAGCGGCTGCGGGCGGTACAAGACCGTCGATGATAGCGATGCTGCCGCTGCAAAGGACCATCCCTGCTCCTCTTTTCGCCAAATACTTCGTTTCCTGTTCGGTTGCCTCAGTTAAATGCACTGCCATCAGGCGGTGGTCTAGGTATCCGATCTCATCAAGAAAAGGAATGGTCCGTTTGCCATAGCGCATTTCCATCTGTGCAATCTCCCGGTCCCCCTGCGCAACGTGCATATGGATGGAAGTGTTCAGCCGTTCGGCTGCGGCCCGGATTTCTTCAAGCAGTTCTTTGCTGCACATATCTGCGCCCTGGGGACCGAGCATACAAGTGATACGGCCGCCTGCGGAGCCGTTCCATTGATCAAACAGGGATAAATTGCGCTGGAACTTCTCGTTCCCTAGTGCGGGATCGAATATATACAGTTCGCCTACCGCGGTTTTGACCTCGGCGGGCAACTCGCTGATGAGCTCGGCTACCCGTGCGCGTGTGCCGATTTTGATATGGTTTTCCACGATCTGCGTCATAGGCGTATCAAAATCGCAAAAGGTAGTCGTTCCGGCTTTGACGGCTTCCATAATGTTCAACATGGAGCCCTTGCAGACAGCATCCACGTCCTTGCGTAACTCTTGCTCAAAGGGCCAGATTCCGTGTTGCATCCAATTGTGAAGGTCCTGTGCAACGCCGCGGATCAAGCCGTCTCCGGTGTGAATGTGGGCATCAATGAGGCCGGGCATCAACACTTTTCCCGAGGCGTCTATGAGCTGGTCGGTGTGACAGTTTTGCAGTACCTCATCGGTAGGTCCAACCGCGGCGATCCGGGATTCTTTTACCCCCACAGCGCCATCTTCAAGAATGCCGACACCGTCACCCTGCATCGTAATGACAACGGCATGCACAAACAGATAATCCAGACCGGTCATTTCATTTCTCCTTTTTCTTACATGCTGTCATTTGAAATGGAAAACAACGTATTGGCCAGAAGGCGAGTGCCTGCTACCAGATCGTCCTTGGTGGTAAATTCCTGCGGACAATGGCTTACGCCGCCGTTTGAGCTGCGCAAAAAAATCATGCCCATAGGGAGAATGCGAGACATATTCATCGAGTCGTGAGCCGGATAACTGATCATATGGTCATGCGGAATGTTCAGCTCACAGGCAACTCGTTCCATAAGATCGACAAGGGATGGGGCACAATGAGCGGGTTTCAAATTGCAGGTGCTGTGTACTGACCAACTCAAGCCGCGTTTGTCACACTGCTGTTGGGTAAAAGCCATCAAATCCATGTACAGCTTTTCCCACTTTTCGTCATCCGCCTCACGAAAATCTACCGGGACTATACATTTTTCAGCGATGATGTTGTGTTCACCGGGATGCGCCTCAATATAGCCGACGGTCCCTCTGGTTTGCGGACTTGTCGTCAGCGCTAAACGTTCCACCTCTGACGCTATAGCTGCTGCCGCTGCCATAGCATCGTGGCGATCCTGCATGGCCATACCGCCAGCATGGGCTGCCTCACCTTGGATGGTGATGTAGAATTGCTTGATACCTGCTACGGCGTCCACCACAGATAAGGGAAGGTCCGCCTCCAGAAGATGGCGCCCCTGCTCGATGTGAAGCTCAATGAAAGCACAGTAATCCTCAGGGGCGATAATGCTTCCTTTCAGATTATCCGGGTCTAGGCCCATGCCAAATTCGAGCATGGCATCTCGCAGCAACTGGCCTGTGGTGCGGTGCCGTGATGTGTTGGCGTAATCCAGCGGTAGCATACCGCAAATGGCTTTGCTGCCAAAGGTCCCCCCCAAAAACTGGCTGGCCTCTTCATTGATGAACGCAACCATTTCCAACGGCCGCTTATGCGGCAGACCAGATTCCTTGATGGCCACCAAAGATTCCAGCGCACTCATCACGCCCGCCAGTCCGTCAAAAAAGCCGCCGTGGGGCACCGTGTCAAAATGCGAACCGCTGAGCACGGCGGGCGCATTTGCGTCGGAACCTTCCAACCGGGCAAACACGTTACCGACCGTGTCAATACGTGCGGTGAGACCCGACTGCCGAATCCATTCCAGAAGCATTTCCACGGCCTCCTTGTAGGAGGGTTCCCACGCAAAGCGGCTGACACCTCCCTCAGGGTCTGCGCCAACGGCCCCAACCGTGTTTAGACGCCCCCAAAGACGTTGCGCATTGATTTCGATTTTCTGCATCATATTTTCACCTAAATCCTTTCTATTCTGTGCGTCCGAAGTTTGAAAATATACAACTAATACGATTTAATTATATTTTAGTGAAAGGATGAAATCAATTGTACAATCTTCCAAAAAAGCGACATCATATTTGTGAGAAATGGCATTTAGGTGCGTAAAACCAAGTCTGTTGCCAACCGTACATTCGTAAGGGAGGGGCCGGATATCCTGGTGCCTATACACGAATGTAGGCTTTAGCAGTTTGCTACAGGTTTTAGGTTATGACCCAGTTAAGGGCGTTCCACCGTGGTGGCGGAAGCGTCTTGCAGCCTTTTTCTCTCGTTGGGGAAAGGAATTCGGCAGGGTGGAAAAAACGATGGTAAACAATGCAGAAAAGCGGGGACTCCTGCACTTGTAGAGAAGGCCCGGCAAAAAGCCTTTTCGGGTGACAGGGCCCAGGAAGCTGCCAAAAGAGAAGGGGAAGAACCGGCGGGTTTACGGGCAAAGGGTTTCTTTCCGCAGAGCGGCCAACTCTTCCACAATGGCAACGCTGGAAGTGGAGCCGATGCGGTCCACGCCCAGTTCGATCATGCGCAGGGCGGTCTCCAGCGTGCGTATGCCGCCGGCGGCCTTGATTTTTACGGTATCGCCCACGGCCTGCCGCATAAGGCGTACATCCCGGAAGGTGGCGCCGCCGGTCCCAAACCCGGTGGAAGTCTTGATGAAATCCGGGCGTACTTCGCGGGCGATGGCGCAGAGCGCTCGCTTTTCGTCATCCGTCAGGTAACAGTTTTCAAAGATCACCTTGCAGACCACCCCGGCGCGATGGCAGATCGCCACAAGCGAAGCCATCTCGTGCTCCACAAGGTCGTACTGTTTCTCCTTGAGCTGGGTGATGTTGATCACATAGTCGATTTCATCGGCACCGTGGGCGATGGCGTCGGTGGTTTCCAATTCTTTGACCGTGCGTGTGTTCTGCCCCAGGGGAAAGCCTACCGCGGCCCCCACATGAACGGAACTGCCCTGCAGCAGCTGCTTGCACAGCGCCACGGGCTGGGGGTTGACGGCCACCATCGCAAAGCCATACCGTTTTGCTTCGCCGCAAAGCTGTTCAAAATCCTGCCGGGTCGCCGCGGCACGCAGCTGGGTGTGGTCGAAATACGCTGCAAGAGAGGAAGGGGTCAGTGTGGTATCCATAAGAGAACTCCTTTTTACAAAAACGAAGCGGTTTTGCCGGGGTCGATAAAGCCTTCGCCGTATACCTCCCCGGCTTCAGTGACCATGACCATGCAGCCGGGGTCCAGGCTATAGGCCGCGGTCCGGATGCGGTACACCTGCGGCCGCGCGCAGACGCACAAAAGCATCTGCCGCTCGGTGCCCGTATAGGTGCCGACGGCTTTTACCAGCGTGGACCCTCTCTCGCACTGGCGGGAGATCTCCTCGGCGATCTGCCGGCCCTGGGTCGTGATGATGGTAAGCATCTTGCTGGACCCGCTGCCGTACATGATCCGGTCGATGACCAGCGAGGTCAGGGTCGTCGCCACCAGGCCATACAGCACAGAATCCACAGAACCGAAGACCGGCCAGCCCAGCAGGATGACGATCAGGTCAATGGCGCCCGTGACCAGCCCGACCGACAGATGGGGGCGCAGCACCTTGATGGACATGGTGAGAAAATCGGTGCCGCCGCTGGAAGAACCCCGCATATACAGCAGCGCCAGGGCGCACCCCCAGGTGATGCCGGAAAACAGGGCCGCCAGCAGCGCATCGCCCTGGTATCCGGCCAGGCGGGCAAAGACCACATCCTGGAAAAAGGTGCACCACAGCATGCTGATCATGGTTTTGCCGAAAAAGGTGCGGCCCACGAAGCGGATGCTCATCAGGACCAGGGGAATGTTCAGGACCAGCGTCGTCATGCCGATGGGCAGCCCCCACAGGTAGTTGGCGATGAGCGCCAGGCCGGACAGGCCGCCGGGCGCAAAGTCCGCCCCCCTGGCAAAATAGCAGATGCTCAGGGCGTACAAAAATCCGGCGGCCAGGTTGTACCCCTGGTCCACCAGCAAAGCGCGATATCGTTCCATCCGGGACCTCCTTCTGAAAAAAGGGGAGCAACTTCCGAACAAAGCCGCTCCCGGTGGGAAGATCTTTCAAATCAGGTGCAATGCCTGCAGGGCGTTGAAGAGACCGTCGTGTTCCACGCGGTCGGTCACCATGTCGGCGCTGTCCCGCACATGGGGCAGGGCGTTGCCCATGGCGACCCCGATGCCCGCCAGCTGCAGCATGCCCACATCGTTGTCACCGTCCCCGAAGGCAAGGGTCTGCCCGGGGGAGATTCCCATCACCTGGCAGATGCGGCGTATCCCGTTTTCCTTGCCGCCGCTGCGGCTCACCAGGTCGACCACATGGGCGCCCCAGCGGGTGGTCCGGCAGCCGGGCATCTGGTACAGCAGCTCCGCCTCCTCCTCCGGGGTCACAAAGGGGATCGCCTGGTAGATCCGGCGCGTTTCCAGGTCGGTGATCTGCCGCACGGGCGGCACCGCGGTGCCGATCTGCTGCTGTTCGGTGCGCATCCATTCGTCCACCCGGTTGGCGTACATTCGGTCCCGTTCCAGAAAAATGCAGCTGCGGCCGCGCTGTTCCAAAAAACGGCGCAGGGCCGCCAGGTCGGCGGCGGGGATGGGGTTTTCCCACACGGTGTCGCCGTGCCATTCGCAGAGCTGCCCGTTCATATATACGGCGCCGTCAAAGGCAAGGCCCGGCAGCAGATCCTCCTCCTCGATCTCCAGCCGGTGGCGGCCGGTGCACAGGAATACGGGGATACCGCGGCTCTGCAGCCGGCTGAGGGCCATGCGGGCGGACAGGGGCAGGTGGTGATCGCCGGCGGTGATCAGCGTCCCGTCTATATCCAGGAACACGGCGCGGATCGGGCGGCCGCCGCAGGCGGCCAGGGCGGGCAGTTCGTCCAGCGTGCGGATGTGCAGCTGCGCGGCGCTCTGGTCAAAGGGGAAACGGTCGTCGCGCAGGGCGGCGACGATCCCGCCGGCCGCGATACCCGCCTGCACGCCGTAAGTGGAGTCCTCCACGATCAGACACTCTTCGGGGCGCCGTCCCAGCAGGTCCATGGTGTGCAGGTAGATCTCCGGGTCGGGTTTGCTCTGGTGAAAATCATGCCCGCTGACGATACAGCGGAAAAAGGACCCGATGTTGCAGGTGGACAACACCTGCTCGATGTTCTCGCGGCGGCTGCTGCTCGCCAGCGCCAGCGCAAGGCCCATCCGTTTCAGCTCCTGCAGGACAGCGGGCACCTGGGGGCGCAGAATATCAGGATAAGAGATGGGACAGGCGGCGACCATGCGGTCCAGCTCCCGGCGGAAGGCGTCGTCGTCCGTGCGGCGGCACAGATCGGCCATAAAGGGGTAGTAATCCTGCCCCGACATTCCCACCAGGGGATACATGCTTTCCCGTGTGATCCAGGGAAAGTGGGGCTTCAGCTGTTCGTACTGGTGGCGCAGATAGACCGGTTCGCTGTCGATCAGCACGCCGTCCATATCAAAAATCACGGCCTTGATGGGCATAATGGGGGCCTCCTCAGATACCGTCGGTTTCCTCTTCGGAAGAGGCCAGTACTTCCAGTACAAATTTGCCGATGTTTTCCCGCCCGGTGGCCATGATCTCTTCCGCCAGGGCGTCCACATCGTCACAGCTGTCGCCGGTGATGTTGCGCATGCACAGGTCCATCAGCATACTGCTGTTCAGGCCCGAGAGCACCCGCACCCGGGGGCGGGTCATGCTCAGCCCGGCGGCGCGGTTGTACGGTGTTCCGCCGGCAATGTCGGCCAGCACCAGGGTGGCTTCGCAGTCCGCATAGCTGTCGATCGCCTGTGCCAGGTCTGCCTCAAAAAGATCGGCGGACATCCCGTCCGAGAAGTCTACAGCTTTCAGCTCGGCGTCGTCGCCTGCCAGCATTTTCACGTTGGCCGCCATGCCGGCGGCAAAATTTCCGTGCCCGGTGATCACTACACCTACCATTACAGTACTCCTTTCAAAGACCGGGCCCGGCGGCCCGGTTCACTGGTTTACAACTTCAAATTCAAACTTTTGGGTGATGCCGTCCAGATACTCCTTGCTGAGATCGATGGGGCGGTCATATTGGTCCAGCACGATGTTTTCCACATACAGGACCGGGGAGCCGCGGCGGACGCCGAACAGGGAGGCAAACTCGGCGTTGGCGGTCTGGGCCATCAACACGCGGTGGGAGCGCACGAGCCGCTCATGATACACGGACTCAAAGACATCGTACAGAGAGCGCTGGCCGAAATCATACCCCTCGATCCCGGGGAAGAGCTTCTCCGGGATATAGTTCTCCACCAGCACAAAGGGTTTGCCGCTGACATACCGCATCCGTACCAGGTGATAGCAGCGGTCGTTTCGCTCCAGGTTCAGCCGCGGAAACAGGTCGGGCGCATAGTGGACCCACTCGGCCCGCAGCACCTCGGTGGAATGTTCCAGGTTCAGCAGCTGCATCTCGGCGGCAAAGCTCAGCTGTTTGTTCAAAAAGCGCCCGCGGGTATCGGGGTTGCGCACAAAGGTGCCGCGGCCGCGCATGCGCTCCACCACGCCTTCCTCGATCAGAAAGATTGTAGGCCTGGCGTGCGACGGGGCGGGAGATCCCCAGCTGCGCGCACAGTTCTTCTTCGGTGGGCAGTTTGGTGCCGGCCACCAGCCTGCCGCTGGTAATGGCGGCCCGCAGCGCTTTGCGCAGCTGCTCATAAAGCGGGACGGCACTGGTTTTGTCAAGATGCAATCCGTTGAGCTCGATCATGATCCTCGGTCTCCTCGTTTTCTCAAATCATCGGGGGAAAGGAGACCTCTGTTTTGCAGCCAAAACCGCCCTGCTGCAGACAGTTGCGGGCAGAGGCCTGCCGCCCTGCCTCCAGGGCCTTTTGCAGCGCCGGCGCCGGCATGATGCGGCCTTTTTGCCAGCCCATCGGATACAGGGCACAAAGGAATGCTGCCAGAAAAGAGTCTCCTGCCCCCATTGTATCACTTGCCTTGACCATTTGGGTAGTCCCTTTCAGAATTTCTCCGCCAGCAGAAAGCATTTGTCCTGCGGCGCCCATCGTGGCCAGCACATGCACCACGCCGCGGGCATGCAGCGGTGCGCATAGGGCCGCGAAAGCCTCCGGCGCCATCGGCTCGCAGGAGAGCATCGCCAGGTCGATGCGGTGGCACACCAGTTGCCGGTAGGCCTCGGTGCGGTACTTTTCCTTCTCCCCGAAGTCGAAGGCGAAAACGGCAGGCAACGCCTGTACCGCCGCCATCTGTTCGGGCATCTTGGCGTTGCAGCTGCTCACGATCAGGTCGGCCTGTTCCAGCACCTGCATTTCCCGGGGGCCCAGCTGCAGGGGGCCCACCCAGCTGCTGCCGGTGATGACCTCGCGGAAACGGCGCTCCCCATCCACCACGTCATAGCTGCACACCTTGGTGGTCCGATCGGGAAAAACCGGGCAGTCCCGGTAGTCAACGCCGTTCTCCTCCAAGGCGGCCTCGATCCGCCGTGCCATCCCGTCGCCGCCCAGGGCGCCCAGGTAGGCGGCCCGGGCACCCAGCCGCGCGGCGTGCACCGCCACGTTCACTGCATTGCCGCCGGGGAAATATTCCTCTGTGTTGTGGTAATAGTCAATGACATTGTCCCCTAATGCGATCAGTTTCATGGTCAGTAACTCTCTTTTCTGTAATAGCGGCGGATGTCCAGCGAATGGCCGGTGATCTGCTCCAGGTTTTTGCTGACGCGCTGCAGCACGGCCGCCATGACCACCGGGCTCAGCAGGGGACGGAACTCATCGCTGATGCCGGGCAGCGCGTAGTCCCGGGTGTCGAAGCAGGTCAGCTTGCGGGTGTGGCGCGCCGCAAATTCCCGCACGCGCTCGTCCTGGGCGCGGGTGGGGCCCTCGGTCAGCAGCAGGGTCGTGCAGACATCCTCCTCCAGCAGTTCCAGCGTGCCGTGGAAAAACTCCGGGCTGGAAACACTTTTGGTGCGGATCCACTGGCTTTCCTCCAGCACACACATGCTGTAGCTGTACGCGGTGGGCCACAGGTCTCCGCTGCCGATCCAGATGTTGTAGGGCTCCTTGCAGCAGTCCAGCGCATACTGCCGGCACTTGGCGTCGGCCTGTTTGCGCACCTGGGCCAGGGCATAGGCCAGCCCTTTCAGCTCGTCGGCAAACCGCGGGTAGTCCGCAAAGCAGCCCTTCCTGTACAGGATGCGGCCGATCAGAAGATAAAAGACCAGCTCCTGGGGGCGTCCCTCCCCATAGACGATGGTGTCGTAGCAGAGGGCTTCCAGGGTGGAGTCCGGCTTGCCGACGGCGGCAAACAGCCGGACCCCGCGCTCCTTGAGCCAGCGCGCGGCCTGCACGGTCTCGGCGGTATCGCCGCTCTTGGAAGTCAGGAACGCCACGGTCCTGTCGGTGATGCGGTTGCAGCCGCCGGTCATCAGGTCGGCGGCCAGCAGGTTTTCCACCGGCAGGCGGGACATATGGCGGATGTAAAACGCGAAGGGGTCCAGCATGGCCTGGGAGCCGCCGCTGCTGGTAAACAGCAGCAGGTCGAACCCCGCGTCCACGATGGAATCGGCGATCTGCTCGATCTGCGGGCGCTGGTCGTAGATCGCTGCGCCGTTGGCAACGATCTTGTCTTCATCAAAATTGATGAGTTCCATAGGTACAATGGCCTCCTTTTGTAAGTTTGTTATGACAATAGGACGAGAAGAAATGCGGCCTGCCGGTGGTATGCGGGCCGACAGGCCGCCGGGATGGTTACATGATGCCGAGGAAGGACAGTGCGACCGACAGAAGGATCACCAGCAGGATCAGCTTCATGGTATTGACGTTCTTCTTCTTGAAGAGCCAGTACAGCAGGAACACGAAGCCCAGGGGCAGGATGTTCGGCATGATGGAATCAAAAATGCCCTGGATGGAAACATTGCCGGAGACCACCAGCGTCTCGGGGAAGGCAAAGGAGACATAGCTGGGGATCAGGCCGCCCACGACCATAACGCCCAGGATGCCGGCCGCCTTGGTGAGCGCTGCGGCGTTGTCGCCGATAAACTTGATGGAACTTACGCCGGCATTATAGCCCATGCGCACGAACCAGATGCGGCTGACCACCGCCGTGATCGCCCAGAACAGCATGTAGAAGATGGGGCCCAGCACGTTGTTCTGGCTTGCCAGCGAGCAGCAGATCGAGGCGATGATGGGCATGGCGGTGTACCACCAGATAGCGTCGCCCAGGCCGGCCAGAGGGCCGAACAGGCCGGTCTTCAGGCTGTGGATCAGGGCGCGGTCCTGCCCGGCTTCCTCCATCGAGACGATCAAACCCTGCAGGATTGCGGCCATGTGGGGTTCGGTGTTGATGAAGTCCAGATTGTTCTGCATGGCCTTGGCCATCTCTTCGTTGTTGTTGCCGAAAATTTTGCGGAAGCATTTGGTCATGCCAAAACAGAAGCCGACGGCCTGCATCCGCTCAAAGCTGAAACAGGTTTGCTCTGCCATGGAGCGGATGGCCATTTCATTCAGATCTTTTTTTGTGATTTTAGATCCCATCTTCAAACTCTCCTTCCTGAGCGGCAGGGGCCGCGTTGAGAACCTTGCTCATCTCGAGGTCGCGGTTGAAACCGACAAAGGCAATACAGCCGGCAATCACGGCAACGGGCAAAATGTTCTGACAGTTGGTGATGACCATAATTACAAAGCCGGCCAGAAGATAGGCGACATTCTCTTTTTTCAGCATAACCACCAGCAGCAAGGCCAAACCAACAGCAGGCATCAGACCGCCGGCCACTTCAAAGCCATGCACCAGCCACTCGGGGAACGCCGCGACAAAGGCGGAGATCCCGCTCTGCAGCGCATACACCGACAGGAAGGCGGCAACGGCGAACAGAATGGCGTAGAGGAACCAGCCGAAGTACATGGTGCGGGCAATCCCCTTCTCGTTGCCGGCAGCGGCGTCCCGGTCGATCTTGGGCAGGAAGCCCGCATAGAAGGTGTTGGTGGCCGTGCCGATCCACTGGCCGATCAGCGCAAACGGGACCGCAAGGCCCAGCGCGGTGTTGACATCGCAGCCGGTGGTATAGGCCAGCACCGTGGTCATCAGGCCGGCAAACAGCGGGTCGGGCGGCACCGTGCCGCCCACCGTCAGCAGGCCCAGGTAGGAAAGCTCGGCCACCGCGCCGGCCTGCAGCCCCAGAGAAACATCCCCCAGGATCAGCCCGGTGAAAAACGCGACGACCAGCGGGCGGAACCACATGAAGGTCTCCATGTATTTGTCGATGGCGCAGATAAATACGACCAGCGCGATCAGCAAGCCCTGCACGAGTGTGATTTGCATAGATGATCTCTCCTCTTGGTTTATATTTGTATCCGCCTTGGCTCGGCAGATCACAGCACGATGTTATTTTTCAAAGTCCTGCCGGCGGTCTCCGGGGGCGATCTGAATGTAGACATCCACGCCTTTCTTACGGATGGCGCGCAGGTCTTCCTTGTCGCGTTCATCCATATAGACATGGGCGTCGCCGCAGATGGTCTTGCCGGGGCCCACGTGCATGTTCCCGATGCAGAGCTTGTCGATGGGCACCCCGCCTTCCACCAGCTTGCGCGCCCCCTGGGGGTCCCGAACCACCAGGAAGATGTGCTGGCTGGCGGAAGCCTTGTGAATTATGGAAATGGTTTTGTCCAGCGTGAAGAACCGAATGCCGCAGCCGGCGTTGCGGGCAGTCGCCGTCATCAGGCTCTGCTGCAGCGGGTCTGCCGCAGCCTGGTCATCGGCCACGACGATCAGGTTGCAACCGCTCAGTGCGCTGGTCCAGGCCACGCCGACCTGGCCGTGGACCAAACGGTTATCGATTCTTGTCAACAAAATATCCGGCATCGAAAGTCCTCCTATCAGCTGTTTTGGTTAGTGGAAAAAAATCTCGGAAATTTGTAATATTGTAATGACAGTATATCAAATATGTGGTACAATGTCAATGAAGAAACGGCCTGCCCGGTGTATTTCACCGTTGTGCACAAAAACGGCCGTAAGAATTTGTGCAAAAGGAAGGAGCACTACGATGGAACAAAAAAACAAGACCATGCTGGACTACATTGCAAGCTGCCCGGAGTACATCCGCCGCAACGTGGCCGACAGCGCCGCCCTCACCAAACCTTTGGTGGATGAATATGTGGACGGCGGGTATACGAACCTTTGGATCGTGGCCTGCGGGTCCTCTTCCAATGGTTCGCTGTGCGCGCGGCAATTCCTGCGCCGCCACCTGCAGTGCGAGGTCAAGATCGTCACGCCGTTCCAGTTCGTCGCCAGCGAGCACGATTTCGGAGAGCGCGATATGGTGGTGGTGGTCAGCCAGAGCGGATACAGCCTGAATGCGCTGGACGCCGTCCGGGTGATCCGGGCGAAAGGGCGCCGCTGCATCGGTCTGACCGGGGACCTGGAAAGCGACCTGGCAAAAGCCTGTGACGTGGTGGCCAATTACGGCGTGGGGCGGGAAACGGTGGCCTATGTGACCCGCGGCGTGACCACCCTGGCCCTGTTCTTTATGCTGTTCGCCGTGGAGGCGTCGGTACGTCTGGGGCGCAGTTCCCAGGCGCAGGCCGACGCCGTAAAGGAGCAGCTGCTCCGGGCGGCCGAGGTCAACGCCCAGGTACAGGCGCAGCTGCCTTCCTTTATAGAGGATAATTACCGGGCGCTTTCCGGCATGACCAACGCCTATGTCTGCGGCGTGGGGGCCAACCTGGGGACCGCCGCGGAAGGCGCGCTGAAATTCGGCGAGACCATCAGCATCCCCACGGCGGCCTACGAGGCGGAAGAATACATCCACGGCCCCAACATCCAGATGACGCCCCGGTACAGCGTTTTTCTGATCGACGGCGGCGAGGGAAGCGAGCGCATCCACCGGATATTCGAGGGGACACAGATCGTGACCGACAACGTGTTTTTGCTCACCAACACCCCGGCTTACGCCGGCGCGCCCAACGTCTTTTTTGTGCCGGCCTCTCTGCCGGAGGAGATCACGCCGCTGTGCTACCTGCCCTTCTTCCAGATGATCGCCTACCGCCTGACCGAGGACCTGTCCCGCTGGAACAAGCACCCGCTGCAGCGCAAGATGGAAAAATTCGTCTCCTCCAAGAGCGCCAACTATGGGAACAGCCCGTTCAGCGAAGACACGCCGGGCCGCGGGTGACAGGGTATGGCGTTACTCTCCTGCGTGTTCTTTTGCCTGGGCGCCGTGGACTCCCTGCTGGGGGAGCGATGGGGGCTGGGCAAGGCCTTCCGGCAGGGCTTCGCGGCGGTCGTCGACCTGCTGCTTCTGATGACCGGCTTTATGGCGCTGGCCCCCTGGCTGGGTACCCATCTTTCCCCGGTGGTGGGGCCCCTTTTCTCGGCGCTGGGGTGTGACCCCTCCCTGTTTGCCGCGCTGTTTCTCAGCTGCGATGCGGGCGGCGCGGTGCTGGCGGAACAACTGGCGCAGGACCCCGCCGCCGGGCTGTACAACGGGCTGATCGTGGCCGCCTTTCTGGGGGCCACCGTCAACGGGACGATCCCGCTGGCGCTGGGGCACCTGACGGGCCGGAAGCGGGCGGCTGCCGTACAGGGTCTGTTCCTCGGGTTTCTGGTGCTGCCCTTCGGCTGCTTTTTCACGGGGCTGCTGTGCCGCATCCCCCTGGGCACGCTGCTGCGCAATACCTGGCCGGTGCTGGCGGCGGCCGCCGTGCTGTTGCTGCTCTTCCGGTTCGGCGGCGGGCTCGTCGGCCCGATCTTCGGCGGCGTCTCGCTGTTCGTGCGCGCGCTGACGCTGTTCGGCTTTTGCGTTTCGGTCCTGCAGGAGACCACGGGGCACATCTGGCTGTCCGGGCTGACGCCTCTGGAGGAGATATACCCGGTGATCTGCAGCATCGGCGCGTTTCTGGCGGGAATACTGCCGTTTTTCGCGCTGGTGCAGCGGCTGCTGCAAAAGCCGCTGGCCCGCCTGGCGGCGCGCATGCGGCTCACACCGGAATCCGTCACCGGCCTGGTCATCACCAGCGCCAACTGCATCCCCACCCTGCTGGGTCTGGAATCGCTGGAGGAACGGGGCATTCTGATCAACACCGCCTATGCCGTTGTGGCGGCCTACAGCGTGGGGGATTTCCTGGCCTTTGCGCTGCAGTTCTCCCCGGCCCACGCCGTGCCCATGATGCTCGGCCGCCTGGCCAGCGGCGCCGCCGCGATCCTGCTGTGCCTGGCGGTGAGCGCCAAAACGGCGGCGGAACCCGAGGAACCGTGAAAAAATTTTTGGAAGCAAGCGATGTCGTCGTCGGAACCTGTTTTCCCTGCAAGGGAACACAGGCGTTTCCCCACAAACTTTTGTTGACAAAGAAGTCCCGAACGGGAATGCTTACATTAGAATGTAAGGCTTTACACAGGCGCTGGGCCTGAAGGCACAGATGTCGGCCCTGCCGGCAGCGGACTGTACGCCATTCACCGAATACGATGCCGCAAAGGACCTGATTTTTTACTGTGAACGGGAAGAAGCCGGGCGCATCCTGCTGCGCGCCGGGGAACTCACCATCGCCCCGTCGGAGGATTCCCACGCCCCGCGCGGCCGCACGGTCGCACGGTCGCAGGCCCCTGCGCCGTCAAAAAGATCGTGATTAAGATCCGGCTTTGAGCACACCTCATTTCCGCCGGTTTTCTCTCACTGAGTTTTTCCTGGCTGCTGCATTGTATTGCCTCCCGAAGCGGTGCCTGAGGGCCGGGAAACTGAAGGGCCATGACCAACAAAAGACCCTGCTACCGCCCCAAAAGCGCAGAAACGCTTTTGGCAAACGGCAGCAGGGCCTGGAATTTGTCGCGGACAGGTCTCATACCATCACGGAGGAAAATCTCTTTCGGTTGTATCAGATGACCGTTGGCGACTTTCTGCCAGTGGAGGATCGTTTACTGCCGGGACATTGGTATCGCCACGAAAGCGTGTATATCGTGGGCAGCAAGCTGGAACACACCGGGTTGCCCTGGCAGAAACTGCCGGCCTATATGGCAGAACTGGTGACGTTTGCCGCCGAAAAAACAGCACAGAATGACTTGGTCAAAGCGGCCATTCTGCATGTCGAGCTGGCCTATCTGCATCCCTACTTTGACGGCAACAGCCGGATGGCGCGTCTGCTCCATTTGTGGTATCTGGTGCAGCAAGGGGACTCGTCGGCACTGTTTGTGCCCATGTCCCGCTTTGTGGAGGAAAGCCGCTCCCGGTATTATAAGGCGTACACCCAGGTGGAACAGAATCAGCAGATCAGCGGCGTGCTGGATGTGACGCCGTTCCTGGTCTATTTCGCGGAATCGGTGTATCACCGGCTGGGAGAAGATCAGCCGCAGCCCCGGACGCTGCAGGCTTTCGAGGAAGCGCTGCGGCAAGGGAAGGTTACCGAGAAGGAGCGGGCGCTCTGGCAGTTTGTCCTCACGGCCTATGGCAGCGAAGAGTTTTCCACCAAGCGGTTGGAAAAAGACTTCGGCGATGCGGCTTATGCCACGATCCGCAGCTTTGTTCTCAAATTCGAGCGCCTTGGTCTGCTGACTTCGGTCCACTATGGCAACCGGGTCAAATACCGGGTGGGACAGTCGTAATACCTATGAGTTATATCTGACGAGTTAGAAACTTGCGTTTCTGAGAAGATGTCTGTGTTAAGGGAAAACTTTGAAAAGAAATATGGGAATCGGTTTACAAAGCTTGACCACTATCTGACCACTCCTTCTTCCTGGCTGGGTTCTCTTTTCACTTTTGACGTTCCAACATTCTTTTATAACCATCACAAGAATCGCCGGAATTTGGGCATACCACACAATTTCCGGTTCTAGATTATGGTATTTTGCTGTCCGTCACAGTTCCCAGACCCGGAAGGCCGCTGATTCGAATTCTCCCGGTCATACCAAACGGCTCCCACAGTAATACTGTGGGAGCTGCTTTTTGTTAGAGCTGCCACTCTATGCAAAGACGTTTGCGAAAATAAAGCATACATATGCAATATGCCATGCGGATCGTGTTCAACTTACAATTTGATTGGGGTGATCGGAAAATTTGTGGGACATGGTCAAAAAAGCATCTTTGCCTGCTATTTTCCTATATACCAAACGGAGCAAAAGCGGTTTTTGACCGGGTGTGTAGTGAAAGTCTCTTTGCGGTTATCGAAAAAAACAAGGGGGCCCAAAGGCGATGGGAGAAAAAGAGTTCCGCAATGCAGGCAAGACCTATGATGAAGGACTGCAAAACGCCTTCACGGCCTATTTGCTGCGAATTGCAAGGAATGAGCAAAGCCGCTGCGCCTTTTTGCATCATCGGGCACAGGCTCTGTTGCTGAATCAATCGGAGAGCGAACTGTTTGAGAATGGCAGAATCGACTTCCATGCACTGGAAAGACCGCCGGATCGGGAAAAAAATCCTGCTTCCTGGCACGACTTTCTGCAGAATCTGGATTCTCAAAAGCTATACAGAGTTCTTAGAAAACTTACGGATGAAGAAGCCAATATCCTATTCCTTCATGTGATTTTGGATCTGCGATATACCGAAATTGAGAGAATCACCAGAGTGCCCGCTGAAAAGGTACAGCATCGATACACAATGACAATCAGAAAAATTCGCCGGGCGATGGAAAGCGGGAAATAGATATGTGTTTTGAGGAATTGCTGGACAGAGCGAAAGACAACGATTCAGAGGCAATTCTGGAGTTGTTTGAAATGTACCGACCGCTCCTGGTGAGCCACTCCATGCTGGACGGAAAATTTGACCCGGACATCTGGCAGCAGCAGTGCCAACAGTTTCTGGTGGCGATCAAAAGATTTGACAAAGGGCGAATAAAATAGCAAGGCGAGCAGCGCGTAGCTACTCGCCTTGTTGTTTATGAGTCATACACCGGGCAGCATCTGGAGCAGAATGTCGGTATTCCGAGCAAACTGCTCACTGAAAGGCTGGTGTATGTCATACTGAAAATAGCACAGACTTTGCATGATTGCCCAAGCCGCATTGCGCACAGCGTCGCTCATGCTAGACTCTTTGTGGAGCATCCAGAGCGAGAGCCTGGGAGCCAAACGAAGCCAACGCAGCGTGTCGTCGTCTTCGTAGGACAAACCGAAGTCGGCAAGCCATTCCCGGACAGTGTGCGTCTTTTGATCGGAACCGCAGGTCAGCGGCTGGCAGAAGTAGACCAGCTTATCCTTTGGTGCGATGTAAGCGCGTCCCAGGGGGAACAGCGCACAGACAGTGGGCTTGGCTTCGTGGATCTTGCAGCCATGCGGCCCCAGGAAGGGGCAGGTGTTGCGGTACGGTTTAGGTTTCAAACGCAGAATTGGAATCCGGGAATCCGGGCCGATGTAACTTTCACAATATCCCGCAGTTACCTCTTTGGGTGTCAGGCCCAAAAACTTTGCGATGCGGAACAGATCCGCCGGGTTGAGCAGGATGTCTTCCCTCTCGCGGCAGCAGCGCCCGCAGCGGTCACAGGAAAATGTAAAGGTGTCGTCGGGCCCAAGAGCGCACGCTTCCAGCTGTTGGGTAAGAGCAACCGGGTCCATATCTTTCAAATTCATGGAATCAATCCTCCTTGCAGTTCAAAATCTTCTTTGGTCAGATCCGGCGACAAAACGGAGAAGGCCATCCAAGTGGTGCGGTTTTCGTGATCGGGGAAACTGTCCAGAAGAATGATGGTTCCATCCAGGTAATCTTTTTGCAGTTCTGCATCATAGCTGTTTTGTTCCGTATCGATACGGTATTCCTTTTTTGCATCCCGGCACATCGCCTCCCAACATTCGTCATAGCCTGGAAAAGGGCCGACGGCATATCGCTCCGAAGAAAAGTTGTAGGCAACCAGGTAATAGAACGCAGCGGGTTTTGGCAACGCGCCGGAAATAGAAATCCTCTTGCTTTCCGAAACGGAAGCAGATGCACACATAGCGTACCTCCTCGTAGAAGAGGGAGGATGGCAGAAGTCATCCTCCCGATTTTTGTTTGCTCAGTAAGTAGTCGTCAATCCCTTTGTATTGCGGGTTCCAGCGTATCTGCCGGACGTTGAATCCCATGCTTTTGGCCAGTTCCAGCACTTTGGCGGTACCGCTGGCCACATGAGGGTTTTGCAGCTTGTCCATGTCGAAAGCCTCGCAGACGGTTCGGCACCCGAAACGCTTGAGCAGCGCTAGGGAATCCGGCAAACCGTTCAGCTGGTTGGCGCCGGCCACCGCGAGAAAACTGTGCCCCGACAGGCAGTGAGCAACCGTCGCTTTCAAAGGGCCTTCGGTAATCCAGACAGTGTCCGTGGCGGGGTCCCCTACAAAATGGACCGGAGAGCCGGACGTGACACCGCCGTTGCGTTCGGCGCTGGAGAGCCAAATGTATTTACCGCCCTGTTTTCCCGGATGATCCATGCGGATCTGGCAGCCCTGCAGCAGGCCGTCCACCGAGATCACGGGTACAAAATAGCCGGTGCGCCGCGGGCTGCAGGCCAGCGTCCAGTCCTTCTGTTCGTTCTGGTAAAAGCCGGGAACGCCTTCCAGGCGGCAGCCCATCTGCAGCAGCTGACTGGTCAGGGCACGATAGCCAAAGGCCGGTACGCTGCGGTACAGGTACTGCTCGATCTGGTCGTCGTTCAGGCCGCGCCGGTGCAGATCGCTGCGGTGGCTGTCGGCCAGGGGTAACAACGCCATCAGGCTCCGAAAGGTTTGGTCGATGGTAGATACTTCGGCCCGTGCAGCCTCCCGCGGCAGTTCTTTGGGCGGCGCAATGGGGGTGGGGGCGATACGATGTGTTTCATGGCGGCAGATGACGGAAAAAATCTCTGCATTGGCCTGGGTGTTGGAAACACCAAAGAACCTTGCATACAGTTCCACCATGCCGCCGTGGCTGCGGCAGCGATTGCAGTTGAATACCTGCTTTTCAAAGTTGATATTCATCTTGCCTTTCGTATCTCCACAGAAAGGACAATCTACGTCGATGGATAAGGACCGTCGGCGCCGGATATGCAGTGGCAGCAATGCGGCCACATCCCGCATGGTGTAGGGAAAGTCATATTGGCTCACAGCCTACCACTCCTTTGACCGGCATCAGGCGGCAGCCTGATCCAGCAGATATTTTGCTGCGGCGCGCAACAGGTTATTGAACCCCTTGTAACTGTCCACATACCAGCGAAGGCTTCCGGGTTTGCTCAGGGCAAGTTGCCCCAAGGTCTGTCCACGGTAGCATCCGCAATCAATCACGACGGCCTTGGCGGCATCCAGTGTCATGGCTGCATAGGCCTGCTCGAAATCCATGTTGGGGGAAAGCTGCGGCTGCGGCGCCGGTGCCGGAGTTGCCGGGGACGGGGATGCTGCGGCGTGAGCCGGAGCGGGTACGCTTGCTGCGGGATTCGCCGCCGGCGCCGGTGCGTCGATGGGGGCATCGGCTAGACTATGGTCTGCCGGTTCGGTCACGTCACAATCACTGAACTGAGAGCCGAAGCCTGCCTCCGCCAGGGCACGGCCCACGGCGGCGGTCTCGGCACTTTCTACATAGCTCTCGCCAAATTTGTCGCCGGACTTGAAGAACCGCTGGGCAGTGCCGCTGCCGACGTACCCGTCTTCGGAATCGTCCTTGTTCAGATAGACCCGGGCCTCACAGATGGCGATTTCCGCGTTCAGTGTATGGAAGATCTTTTTGATCTTTCCCATGGGATACTTCAGACGAAACCACAATTTGCGGTATTTGACATCCAGGTACAGGCCCTGCCCCTCCTCGGTGGAGGTGCTGCGCATGTACCGTTTGGGGTCGAACCCGTCTACATGGTTGAGCTGGGAAACCGCGGGGTTTTCGTCGTACATCGGGGTATGGATAGCACTCATGTTTATGACACCTCTTTCGTTTTGGTTGCAGCTTGCTCCTCCGAGCATGACTGCGGTTGGACAGAATTCTCATCATAAGAAAATAGTGCTGACAATCGATTTGCCAACAGGGAATTTCTGCGGTCGCTGCCGTCACGATGGATCGCCATGTACAGGGCTTTTTTCTGCCCCACCAGGATCACCCGTTTCTTGGCGCGGGTAATGGCGGTGTAGATCAGATTGCGGCTCAGCAGTTTATAGAAACTCTGGAGCATGGGCAAGATGACCACGGCATACTCTGCGCCCTGGCTCTTGTGAATGGTCAGCGCATAAGCCAACTGGACGGATTCCATCTCGGCCTCGCCGTACTGCACCATGCGGCCGTCGCCGAAATCAATGGTGACGGTCAGCTCTTCTTCTTCGTTTTTGGCAATGGAGCGGATTGTACCGGTATCGCCGTTGCTGATCTCGCCTCGGTTTTTGGTCTGGACGACCCGATCCCTCTCCCGGAAGACGGTATCGCCCAACTTCCATTCGTTCACACAGAACCTGGACGGATTGACACGGTCGCGCAGAGCCTGGTTCAGACTTTTGACACTGGCTTCCCCGCGGGAAGAAAATGCGGACAGAACCTGGACCCGGTCAATGCCCTCCCGGGCAATCTCGTCGAGATAGAGCCGCTGGATAAGAGCGGCTGCCTCGGATTCGTCGGGGCAGGAAAGAAACTGAAAATCAGGTCCTTCCAGGAGCGTGGCACGGTTCTGCTGAATCAGCTGTGCGTTCAGGGCGATGCGGCTGGTGCCGCTTTGCCGGAACACCGTGTCCAGCCGAATGACGGGTAAAACCCCGGAGCGGATCAGGTCGCGGAAGACGTTGCCGGGGCCTACACTGGGCAGCTGATCGGCATCACCCACCAACAACACCTTGGTGCCGGGGCGGATGCGCCGGAACAATTCTTCTGCCAGCAGGATGTCCACCATGGAAGTTTCATCTACCACCACAAAGTCGGCATCCAGGGTGTGGAGGCCCTTGGTGTGGTACGTTCCGCCGCCGTTTTGGGCAACCAACCCCAACGCGCTGTGCAGTGTCCCGGCGGGCAGGCCAGTGCTCTGCATCATGCGCCGGGCGGCACGCCCGGTTGGGGCAGCCTGCAGGATGCGTCCGCCTTCTATTCTCTGGTACACATCCAGAATGACCTTCAGAACGGTGGTTTTTCCCGTGCCGGGCCCGCCGGTAAGTATAGTGAAGGGCTGTGTCATACAGCTGCGCACCGCATCCTGCTGCCGGGCAGAGAGCAGGAGACCCTGCTCTTTCTGGCTTTGTTCCAGAACGGACTCCAAATGGGGGAACATCCGCACCGGTTGTCTGGCCAGCTCGGCAATCGCCTGTGCGGTGCGGGTTTCCGCTTCGTACAGACGGCGCCTGTAGACAGCTTCCGCGCAAACTTTCACTTCCCTCAGCATCGAGAGCTCGTATATCTGAGCGGCAAGTACGCTTTCTGCTACAGGGGCATCCTTGCAACCCTCCTGGAGAAGGTGCCCTGCCTGCTTGCAGAGCTCTTCCCGGGAAAGAAACAGATGCCCAGCATGGCTTGCCTCCTCCAGTGTATACAAAAGAGCGCCCTGTACACGCTGTGGATCATCCGGAGCACAGTGCATCCGCCGGGCAATCTCATCCACGGTCTTGAAGCCAAACCCGTGAATACGGCACAAAGCGAAAGGTGTCTTGCGCAGTACGCTGACAGCATCGCGGCCGAAGACCTCCTGAATCTGTACACATTTACGCACACTGATCCCGAAAGGAGAGAGGAAACTCACGATTTCCCGCAGCGCACGGCTGCTCTGATAGGAGAAAACGATCCGTTCCAACTTCTTCGCCGAGATACCTTTGACCTGGAGCAATTTCTCCGGTGCGGTATCCAGCACCTGCAGAGCGTTCATACCGAAGGCGTCTACCAGAAGGCGGGCAGTCTTAGGACCTACGCCTTTGATAAGCCCGGAGGCCAGATACCCGAGAAGCCCGTCCTCCGTGGAGGGCGGAATCTCCCGGCAGGCAGTGACCGCCAGCTGGGGACCATAGCGGCTTTTTTCCCATCGCCCCTGCAGATCCGCCTGGATCGCGGAGGTTTCCGGCAAAAGATACCCGGTGGCGGTGAAGTGAATCTGCCCGTCATGGTGGTAGGAACTGCGTGCGGCCACAGGCACGGTCTCATCTTTGGTCCGAAAACTGCAGATGCAGAACCCGCAACTTTCATCTTTGAAGATGGTTTTTTCGTAGGTGGCAATCATGCGATCACCTCCCAGCCCAGGCCGCGCTGCGCGACGAATCGGTAGGTGGCAGCTTCGTTTTCGGGCATGGGCACGATCAGAAGGCCCTTTCCAATGGCGTACAGAAGTTCCTGCTGCATTTCTTCGGTGAGGGTGGGACCAAAAATCAGGATCGCATCACAGTAATCCATCAGCTTTTCCCGGAAGTGAAGAGAGAGGCTGTATTGAACAGGGTTATCGACATCCAGCAGATAAGGCAGATACGCCTGCGGAGCGATGGCCTGACATCCGTACTCTTCCATGGCGCTTTTGGCAAAGCCTTCCGCGCGCTTCTGATTTCCATACGTAAGGTAATCCTCAACGTCGCGCATGGGCGCACAGATATAGACTTTCTGAAAGCGGAGCAATTCTTTGCGGATTTTTACATTCATGTTTTTTTCTCCTCCTTTGCTTTTACGGTGCAGCAGCGGTTTTCGCTCACGGATACGAAAGTATCGTATATTGCCGGATATTCCAGCTTGAGCCGTTCCAGATCTTCCTTTTTGATGCTGTGGCGGTAACGGGACGCATAGCTGACGGTGTAGACGATGCCGTCCGAAGTCAGTGTCGCTCGCTCAGCGGTGCCCATGGCATCCAAAAACGAAGCGGAAGCCTCTTTGATACGCTGGTCCGCTTCCTTGACCTTTTGTTCGTAGTCGCGCTTCAGGGCCGTCAGTTGCACATAGCGCTGCAGATCCAGAGTCAGAGCAGGCGCCAGCATCACCACGGGTTTTTCGGGGTCGGAAGGCCCATAGTGCTTGCGCAGACTGGCCAGAACCAGATCCCCGTTTTCTGTGTAGGGCGGCTCGACGCCGGCCAGAACATGATCCTCCCAAAAATGCTTTTCATTCAGGATCAGATCTTCTTCCAGATCCAGGTCGCGCTCGATATACCGTTTGACGAAATCGTTCTCTGAATTAGAGAACAGACAGGCGATCCAGACAAAGTCCAGGTTCATCACCGCCATATAATGCCGACATTGCAGTTCATAGTTATACGGAACGCAGTCGTCAGCCCATTTGCCTTTGTTGTTGGGATGGGAGGTCTTGCACTCCAGGATGCCATGCCGGCCATCATCGGTTTCGATGAAGTAGTCCACGTCCGCTTGCATGAAAGGATACAGCGGGTGGCGGAACATCTTCTGGATCTGGTAGACACGGTAGCCGGTCTGCTTGGCGAAAATCTCGGCGACCAGCGGTTCCAGCAGATGCCCGACCTTCAGGGTGACCCAGTTGGGTTCCTCCTGGATGGCCGGCGCAATGCCGCGCTTGTCGTAGTAGAGATCCCGGGCGGTACAAAACGGGGAGCAGCCCATCACAGCAGAGCTGTCGCTGCCGCCGATCCCTTTGCGCCGCCATTCCAGCCATTCTGATTCCGGCATCCCAGCGGTGCTTACCACTTCCTCGGGCTTGTAGGCAAGATTCAAAGCCATACGTTTCACCTCACCATTTCAGTTCGCCGGGCAGGTCGTAGGCCGTCCAGCGCATTTTCAGGGCGCGGGCCAGGATCTCTTCCATGGCGGCAATTTTGCTGCCGCTCGCCCCGTCCCGCTGCAGAAGGAACAGCACTTCGGTCATGGCGTGGTAGACGCCGTGGGCAGTGTCCGGCTCATCGCCGGTCTGGGCCCGGTATTGTTCCACCACTTCCATGGCCAGCCGTTTTCCGACGCCCAGCTCCTTCAGCATGGCCTGCATCACATTGGCGGGGTAAGCCAGGTCGATCTCCAGCAGTTCCGTCAGAGTGTCCAGGTTGCTCTCGTACTGGGCAAAGAGCTTGACCAGGTTTTCATCGAACTGATCCAGGTCGGCTCCGCTCTTGTGATTTTCCCGGATAGGGCTGCCCAGCGGAATGACCCTTGCATACGATCCTTCCAGCAGCATGGGGTAAAGATTGGCCCCGCTGATGCCGGTGTTGGAGGTGCTGAGTCGAACAGCAGGCCGGATCGAAGTATCTTCGGCCAGAAGACCATGGCGGCTCAGTGCCGTGCGATAGGTCTCTGTCAGCGATTCCTGCCCGGTCAGCTCCCAGACGGCTGTGACCAGCGAGTGGTCAAAAGAACCGCCTGCAAAGGTGTAGCCGGGATAGTGTTCGATCAGATACTGTACCGTGTGCTCAAACAGCGCAGGAATCTCCAGGACGGCATAGTCATTGGCATCGCCGCCGTGCACCGCCGAGATCTTCCCGTCGGAATACCACAGCAGTGCATCACCACGGGCTATGTTCAGGCAATGGTTCAGTACCTCGGCCAAATGGGGCTTGCTCAGCTGGCTCAGGGCGGAGCCGCTGATGCGGGCCCTGTCCAGAATAGTCTTGATGGCACAGCCCCGCACGGGCGTCAGTTCCTCCTGTGTTTTCAGCAGCAAGCGGGTGTGTTCCATCGTGTCATCCAGGATACCCTCCATACCCGTGTGTTCATACTGGCGATGTAGCGTTCGGGTGAGAGGGTCTTCTTCCTCCAGGGCGATCACCTCCAGTTCACGGGCAGGCTGCCGTTTCCAGTGGGAACGGGTCTGGATATCCTGTAAAAAGGTCAGGAAATCGGGTTCGTTGGCAAACGCCTGGTGAAAGGCATCTGCATAGGTTGTGGTTGCATTCATTGTTTTTCGCCTTCCTTTTCTGTTTTTGGTATTTCCAAAGGCTGTGTGCCTTTTGGACAAAAGAAAAAGCGAGAACGATGTTCCGACACAGCACAGGCTGTGTGGTGCAATCATTCTCGCTATGGGTAGCGGATTCCCGCCAAGAAAAAAAGCCCTGTACAGGGATTGCAGGATGGCAATCTCAATACAGGGCTTACAAACTGAAACGTATCTGTGTGCCCGCGGAAACCGCGGAACATAAAAATCAATTACAAATATAGAATACCACTATATGTGGTGTGTGTCAACAGCTTGACTTCTAAATAACGGAGTTTGGTTTGTAAAGACCTTTACCCACGTTGATAATAGTCAAGCCCTTCCGCAGAGCCTGTGCATACGTCTTGGCAGCTCCGCCCCAATCGTGCTCAATATAGCAGATCGCATAAGAAGAGTTCTCCACGAGGTAGCGATTACGCGCCGGAATGGCCGCTTTGAAGTGGTATTTTTCAAACCCTTCCGGATACAGGATACTGTCAAAATATTCCGGATGATCGATGCGGAAGGATAGGTACGGAATGACAAGATGGCACTGAAGGCGCGGGGCGTCGGCTTTGCATAAATGAACGGTACGGGCGCACAGCCAATCAAAGCCGCCCATGCCGCCGCAAAGAAAATCCGTTACGCCGACGGATGCAAGGCGCCGGACGGCGGCCTGGACCGTTTTCGGTTCCAGCGCCATACAGTCCCGATGGCCAATAAAGGTAGCGGTAGTTTCCCTGTCCATAGCATTGCCTCCTTCATGCCCTCATCTTAACACGCTGACTGGCAAGAAGCAACGCTATTGGCGTTGATTTCCTCCTGGCTGATTGTGTATGACAGAGAGAAATCCATCTATACTAACTGTAACGCAGACAGTGACAGGGAGTAAAAACATGGATTTCACATCAGTGGGCAGAAATATCTGCCGCTGCCGCATGGAAAAGCATATGCGGCAGGAGGACCTGGCGGAAAAGGCCGGGATAAGCACAAATTATCTGGGGGCGCTGGAACGCGGGGAAAAGAAGCCTTCCTTTTCCGTGTTTATCAAATTGGCCAATGCGCTGGAAGTGAGCGCCGACTTGCTGTTGGCAGATATGATCGCCGCGGGGTGCGTGGCGAAAGAATCGGCCTTGTCCGAGAAGTTGGCAGGGCTGTCCCGCGAGGACCGGCAGGCGATCCATGAGGTGGTTGACGTCCTAGTCAGGCACGCAAAATCGAATAGGAAGTAAAAAACGCCGTGCATGGAGTGCATCCATACACGGCGTTTTTAGTATAGTTTTATAACTGTGCCTCGATCATTCTGGCCAGAAGCCGGCCGGCTTCCATAAGGGTTTCTTTCGGATAAGTACTGCCGGCACCCAGCAGGATGCCGCCGGCGATACTATGCCCGCGGATGGGCAGGAAGACGATGACCGAAGGATTACAGCCTTCCTGTAAAGGGAAGGAAACCACTTCCTCCGGAGGGGGATCGGATTCCAGCAGGGCGCGCACCCGGTCAGAAATGGGCGGCTGGCCGGCCAGGCCGAAGCCCCGATGTACCAGCACCAGCTCCCGGTCGCAGATGGCGACAGGCGCCTGGTAGGTGGTGTAAAACGCATCGGCGTAATCGGCGGCCAGGGGGCGCAGCGCCTGCATGAGCGGGTAGCTGTGCAAGAGCAGAGAGTCACGACCGCGCAGTGTCAGCAGGATGGGGTCGCCGCCATGCCAACGCAGGATTTTCCGCATGGGCTTGGGAATGACCAGACGGCCCATATCGTCCAGACGGCGAACGGTACCGGGGGTTTCCATGCTTCATCCCTCCTGCTGCCGCTGGATATTCTCCTGGATGGCTTTATGGCCGCGGCTGACCAGGTTTGGGCAGACCGCGGTTTCCCAGGCGGAAATATAGCGGGCTGTCCGGCTGAAGAGCTGGAAGACATCCTTGTCGCTCAGGTTGATGAACACTTTGCTCTGCTCGGCGAAGCTGCCGGCCTGCATATAGGTGCCACCGACCTTGTTCTTCTGGCCGATGCCGGTCCCGTTGGCCACCTCGATGCCCCAGGGCAGTTTGCGTGCGGCGGGATCCCCATGGACGATGCGGAATTTGGTCACCGACATACGCCCGGCGGCATCCGGCGTACCGAAAATCTTGTCCTCACTGAAGGTGAAGCCTGGGGTATTCTCCCGGATCTTTTCAAAGAGGTACAGGACGGTATCGGGGGAAAGATTGGCGCGGGCGCAGATTTTTTGCTCCCCTTTGCCGTTGGTGTAGTCCAGAAGGGTCACCCCGATGCAGGAGATCCTGCGGTGGCCGTCCGAGGTCTGCTCGCTGTCTGCGTGCAGATGGGCGTAATTGCGGATGGAAGCGGACTTGAGCTTGTCGAGAAACTCGATCAGCTTGTTAGCGGTCTGGTAGACCGTGATCTGGCGGGAAATAAAGGGTCTTTCCATAGCATTCATGTAAGTTCATCTCCTTCTGATTCGATTGGCAATAAGGCGGGTCAGGCTTGCTGGGAGGTCGTCCAGGTTGCCGATATCCAGAAACCCATCGCCGTAGATCCGTTCAATACTGTCCTTGTCCTCGCCGATGGCGGCGGCGAACATCGTGACGCCGCGGTTGGTCATCTCTCGCTGGATCCCCCGCAGGTCGGCTTCCGCTTCGGTGCCGTAATAGCCGGAGGCGCAGGGCTGGCCGTCCGATATGGTCAGGAGAAGTTTGACCTCCTCCGTCCTGCGCAGCAGGCGCTCGGCAGCATATCGAAGTGCGGCGCCGTCGCGGTTGTCGCTGCGGGCAGACATATCCATCAGGCGGTAACAATCGTTGGCATCCCGGGCCTCAAATTCAGCGTAACTGTAGATGTGGACCGTTTTACCGATCTCGGTATGACCCAGCACCAGAACGGGAATGCGCAGGCTTTTGCAGAAATCATACACGATGATGCTGGCGGCTCGCGCTTTGGTGATGCGGTCCGCGCAGCTCATGGAGCCAGATTCGTCCACCAGCAGTGCTACGGCCAGTTCGGGCAGATCCTGGGGCAACCGGTTTTTATAGAAGTACCGGCCGTCGTTGTGATACAGTGTGCGGGTCAACAGGCACTTGCCCATCAGCAGGCCGGTTTCCCGTCCGCCGCTGCGCCGGTCTTTCAGCACCTGCTGCACCTGCTTTTGGAGCCGACGGGAAATCTTCAGAAGCGGCCCGGCGACACGGTCGTACTGGCGAACCAGCGATTCCGAAACCTCTGCCATGCGGTCGATCTCAATGTTCACGCCGCGGTGGGCATTGCCATAACGGATCCGGTCGGAAAAGTCCTGCAGTTCGCGCTCCAGGGCCTCTTCCTCCGCCGTGCAGACGCGGGTTTCCGCCAGTTTGGTCAGTACCCGTTCGATATCGGCGGCCGCTTTGTCATAGCCGGTGCCGGTATAGCCGGAATCCTCGGTGATGGTGCCGCCTTCGCCGGTGGAAAGGCTGTCGGTTTCAACCAGCTCGATGCGGCCGCCCTCCTCCGCGAGAACTTCCCGGGCGTGCTTGCGCAGTTCCTCCAATTTTTCGGGGTCCAGCGGTTCATCTTCCTTTGAAGAAATCGGTTTTCCCTTGCCGGCGGGAGGACCGCTCAGCCCGAAAATCTGTTTGCTCAGGGCGTCCTCTATGTCCTCTTCCTTCTCGCCGCTGTCCAGCTTTTCCTGCAGATCATTCCGCAGTTCTTTGAGATAGGGCCAAAGATGGACCAGAAGGCGGTTGGCGGCTGCATAGCGGGCCTTGCCGTCATCATCGTAGACGGCGTCATCCAGAATGGGGATGCAGTCATACAGCACATCCAGATACTCGCTTTCTTTGCAGCCCAGGTTGTTGACGTCCCCGGTTTTGCAGTACTGGATCATCAGGTTGGCGATGATGGCAAAGCCGTAATGCTGTTCCTCCAGCTGCATCTCCACCGTGGGCATGGTTTCCGCGAATCGAAGATTGTTCAGCTGAATTCCCTGGGCAAACGTGCCGGGAAACCCTTCACACATCCGGGCTTCAATGTACACATCTTCCAGAATGTTATCCAAAGAATTTCCGGCGCGGAGCAGCGTCAGCAAAGTGGCGCGATCACGGCTGGCCATAAGCGAACGCAATTCTGTCAGGGAATCTTCCTCCTCGGCGTTCAGAGCGGTAGGCTCGGACGGATAGAATTCTCCGGCCAACAGTTTGGCGTTGTAAATGGACATCATATTGAAATCGCTGTAGAGGATGTGCCCGATCTCGTGACCAAGCAGGCCGCGCAGACTCAGGTCTTTGAGCTTGCGCGTCGGGAAACTGGCAGTCAGTCGGTTGGCGGCGTTGATTTTGATGGTGCGATTGTTGGTGGAAGCGGTCTCGCTTTCCGGCGATTCATCCCAGTACGTCAGGACCCGGCATTTGCGACGGTACCGTCGGGTAGTAACTTCTGCCAAATCACTGAGCACTGCTGCGTACAGCCGGGAACCGAACAGTTCCGCATCGGTGATGGTCAGTTTGGTGTCCTCGATGCGTCGGCGCACTTCCAGATGTTTGTTTCTCATTCGTTGTTTTTCCCTCCTTCGGGTTCTTCAGCAAAAAGCTGCTCCATACTGGTGTGAAAATAGCGGGCGGCTTTGGCGGCAAACCAGGCGGGCGGCATCCGCTGGCCCAGTTCATAGCGGGCATAGCAGCTGCGGGAAACTCCCAGGACTTGCGCCAGCTTGCGCTGGGAAAGCGCCGGGGAAGCCATACGCATATGCCGCAGGTTCCGGGCAAACACCGCGGGGTCGCCGGCTTTCTGGATCTTCTGTAACATGGCCGAATCCTTTCACGGGTTGAAACGCGGCAGCAGGCAGCTGCTCAGGAACTCTTCCCGATTTTCCGGGTCGCTGGATACGGCGGACAACACCGTGTATTTGGCAGCGGCCAGGATGTCATGTACGATCATGAAAGACTGTACCCAGCCAATCAGTTCCCGCATACCACAGCTTCCGTCCGTGATGGACTTTTCGCGGCAGCAGCGGATCATATCCCCGATGCACTCCACCATCTGACGGATGGCGCCTTTGTCGTCGCAACCGGTCAGCTTGGAAACCCGAGCGGTCATGGTGGCGGCATCCGGCTGGTCAAAGTCCATGATGAGGTTCATGCGGGAAAGCACCGACTATAGTGATAGGTAACTTTTTGATGTTATCTCCAAGTTTTCCCCCACTCCACACCGTGCATGCGAGTTTCTCCGCACACGGCGTTCTATCATTGTTTTCCTACTCAAAGTAACTGTAATGAAATGACTGTTCGTAATGCCGTTTAGATTTTGATTTCCTCTGTGCCGTATTTGGCACGGAATTCATTGAGTTTTTTCATCTGTTTTTTGTTCAGCTGGAGCAATGCCAACAGGTTCTTAATGAGGGCTGGGTCTGTCGCTCTTACCAAGAGATGGGCTGTTTTGGAGAGAATGGCGAGATTTTCGTATTCATCCATGCCGCCTTTATACCTTGGGTTGATATGATGCCCTTCAAATTCGTCCATCAAGAGGAATTGACCTGTGATGGCACATTTTCCCTGCTGCGCTGCGTATCTGCTAATGCAATTCACCACAAAAGCTATATGGCCTGCCCAGAAAGTTTTTGCTTTCCACATCTTCGAGATTTGCTGTGCCACAAGTTGACGTCGATTTACTTCTGCATATGGATGCTCATTCCGTTTTTGTTGCATTGCCGATTTTGTTTGGCAATACCCAATGGGGAGAACTGGATAATTTTCGATAAATCGAATTTGCTTCGTCTCCCTGTAAGCCGGGGGTATTCTAATTACACATTTTTCACAGGTCTTGGAAAATCCCTTGTGTTTCATCGCCGTATGCCATTTCCTCAAAATAGTGAGGCTCATAGCATTCAGGCTCTGATACACCCCTGTTGCGATATGATAGTAATTATGAACTCCCATTACCATCGCATTGTATCTCGCTATCTCTTTGCGGATATGTTCCTTGTCAGAGTACCTGCTTGTCTTTCTGATTTGTTTCGCAAGCATGGTATAAATCCTACGCCGGGCCTTATCTGCTATAAAAGATACGCCTACCCATTTGTTGCTTTTTCTAATAGCTTTGATTTTGAACCCCAGAAATTCCGTATAGTCAACTGAAATATCAGTGATTTGGGATTTATCTGGCGAGATGTCCAGTTTTAGCTCTTCCTTTAGCCACATTTGGGTAGCAATGAATATCCTTTTAGCTTCTTCCTGGCTTGCACAGACGATTTTGAAATCATCTGCATACCTGACATGGTGCAACTCTTTCAGACGGCTTCCTTTCCTGAGTGCCCTACACGCCTTTGACCTTGTGCTTTCGCCATTTCTACCAGGCGGTTCTTTGTACTCATGCTTTGTTGGCATTCGTTCCCACTGGGAAGTTAACCACACATCCAGTTCATGAAGGTATATGTTGGCCAATAGCGGTGAAAGGATACCCCCTTGCGGAGTTCCCTTGTCGGGATGTATCATCTCTCCGTTTGGCATTTGAACTGGCGCTTTCAGCATTTTTCGTAGAACAACCAAGATTTGCTTATCATGTATTCCCATATTCCAAACAAGTCTCATGAGCTTCGTGTGGTTGACATTATCAAAGAAACCCTTGATATCTACATCAACTACCCATGTCATATGTCTCCGGTTTATGTTATACATGAAACTGGCAATTGCATCTTCGGCCGACTTGTTCGGGCGAAAACCTTTGCTATTCCACAGGAACTTAGCTTCACAAATTGGTTCTAACACTTGCAGGATACACTGTTGAAGAATCCTGTCCCATATCGTCGGAATTCCAAGTGGTCTCTTCTTTCCGTTGGGTTTTGGGATTTCAACTCTGCGTACCGGCTTAGGGTTATACCAGTTGAACTTTGCTCTTACTTTCTCAATGACTTCTTCTGCGGTCATGGAATCAACATCCTGCATGGTCAGGCCATCTGTCCCCGGCGTTTTAGCGCCTTTATTTCCTCTGACATTTCTATATGCCAGAAGAATATTTTCTGGGCAGACTACCAGTTTTGCGAGGTTGTTGAAGTTCTTACCTGCCTTGCTCTCTTCAAACAAGGCGTGGCGCACGCCGTCCATGTTATACATTTGGGTGTGAACCTTTTTCCGGTTCCGCTTTTCTTTTGCTGCGCGGTTACGAGTGTCATTCACGGAGCATCACCCCATTTCTCAAGGATGACCTTCTTTGTCATACCCGAATCCGCAATCAATCATTACATACTCTTTTCGTTTTCAATGACTTGTGGCTGTTCCTCCATTCCCATTACAGGAACTTCATAGGTCATGCCACTACTCTCACCATGTGTTGGGTGGCTTATTGTTCTTCGTCCACTTCGTTCATTTCACTGAACGCACATGGCTTTCCTCGTTCCGATAATCCTATCCGCTCTATCAAGGGTTAGGTGCCTGCTATGGGGAGAGAAGCTAGGAGGTGCCTATAACACCACAGGGTTGTTCATCTGAACCATAATTACTAGACCCCACTTCTCATGCTACTGCCTTTCGACAGCATCGAGACCCCGTACATTCACAGGTTTGTCAGACAATGCGTTGTCATTCTCACCATACCTTTGTTATGGGACACCCGGCCTATCAGCAACCGTATCCATATAAATGGACTTAGGCTGCCTTCAGCCGACTTCAGCGAGCTTCAGACCCATTTCCAAAAGAAATACGCCTGTCGCAGTATTAGTGTGGATGCCTCCGGGCGTTACCCCTTCATTCCATCCATCAGATTATCAGTTCTCCAAACTATTTCGTTTGTGCCGCACCTTTTCAGTACGGAACGAGTCGCACGGTTCATTTCCCTGCAGCCTTCATAGCCGATGTTGGTGGTAACAATGACCACGCAATCGGGATGACGGTGGATCACCTCGCCGGTGGGCAATGCGATGGAATTGCAGCGGTCCAGAAGAGAATTGAGGCCGACCATCACGCCCGGGTTGGCGATGACGGTGGGTTCCTGGATCTCGACTACATAGCCGTAACGCAGCGCCTGCACGAAAGGCGTGTCCACATAGCGGAAGCCCTGGCGGCTCTGGGCCGGTTGTTCTTCCCGGGCTCGGGCGGCCATGACCTCCAGCAATTTGTTGAAGACGTCCTCCTCGGTGACATCCGGGCGGTATTCGCCGGTCATGCCATAATAGGCGCTGGCCGGGTCCATCTGGATATCCTGCAGGGAAGGCAGCTCCGGAGAGCCATGCGCCGGCTGCGCTTCCACGTCGGGTATCATCTGGCCAAGGAAGTCGTAGATCTCAAAGTTTGCGTTGCAGGTCAGGGAGACATAGGGCCGATGAATGCCGGCGGCAAATGCCTTGGCGCCTTCGGTCTTGCCGGTACCCGCCGGGCCGCGGAACATGAAGTTGCGCATGGGCTGGGTGGTGCCGGTCGTTTCCTTGGCATGGCGGCAGGCCAGGACCACTTCTTCCGGGATGACATACCAGGCGGGGAGCTTGGGAACCATGGATTCCTCGGCACTGGTAAGCGGCGAAGAGGAAAAACGGTATTGTCCCCCGAAGTCCGCGGCTTTGATGGCAGGGGCCTTTTTGGGGGCGACCTTTCCGGTTTCCATGATGGTGAATTCGCCCAGGATCGTGCTGGTAGGGTTGTAGGTGCCCTGACTCAGAGCCAGCGGGGTGAAGGGCTGAATGTTGCCGGAGGTGGGGATGCTGACCTGGATCCCTGCGGCGCCGCACCCGGCGGGATTTTCAATGCGCCGGTAGAGATTGTCACAGCAAACGGCTGCATAACGTGCGGCTTTCTCTATATCGGGATAGCCGGCCTTGCACTGCTCCCACAATTTGGCGTATTCCTCGCTGAATTCTTCGTCTTGCAACGCCGTAGGCATTAACGCAAAGAAGAGCGCGGAGCCGCTGTCACCGCTGTCCTTCAGCACATAGTTCTTGGGGGTGTCCTCTGCGTCCGCCATTTTGGCGGCCGTGAATTTGCCGGTTGTGTTGTTGAAGACCACCACATGGGTCACGCCGGTGTGGCTGGGGTACTCGGCGATCAAAAAGTTGTCCGCCTGGGTGCCGATGGCGCCTTTGGGGGCTTCCTTCCCCGCCAGTTCGTCTGCATGGTCCAACGCCATATAGGCCAGAATGCCGCACAGCGTGGCGGTGTGCAGTGTGGAAGAGGCGGAAGCCGGCGAATACTTGGAGCGGACATCGGTGTATTTGGTGTCGATGTCATCAAAAGGCTTCGGCAGGACCCGCTTCCAGGTCCAAAAATCAAACAATTTGCATTTTCCCATTGCGGGTTCCTCCTTTACTCTTGCCAGGCCAGCGACATCTGATCGTCCCGGATGGAGACCTTCAGATCCTGCTGCTCCAGAAGCTGCTTCAGTTCCTCCCAGTGCGCGGGGCCGGGCATCCGCTCCAGCGTTTTGCCTTTCTGCGGTTGACCGTCCGGCGTTGTGAAGGTGACTTCTCCGTTGGGGTTGATGGTGATCTGGCTGCGCTGGCGAATATTCAGCTCGGTGATGATCTCGGTCAGGGCCTTTTGCCCGATCAGACTGTACCAAAGCTGGACGTCCTCCTCTTTGGGATGCTCGGCCGCCGGTTCTGTTTTCACAGCCGGGGGTGCAAACCCTACGACGGCGGGCGGAGCGCAGGGCTCTGCCTGTGTGCCGGAATCCGGAACGAGATCGCGCAGCGGTGCCGTCTGGATAAATTCCAGGTGTAGGTCGCCGGGTTCCTCAAAGGACAGATACGCCTCGCGGAAATCTCCCGTATACCTGGTACGGATCCAGGCCGTCCCGCCTTCCTTGATGATCGCTTCGGGATCTTCCTCGCACCATTGCCACTCCGCCTTGGGGTAAACCGAATGGAGCAGATCGGTGATGCGGGCCTCCACATGCTGCAGAAGCAGCGCATAGGCCTCTCCCAGCTCTGTTGAGTCCTCGACAGGTTCCTCGGAGCCAAAGAGGTCTTCCCAGATAGTCGGCTTTGCCCTGGGCTGCCCGGCGGGGCCGCGCATCCAACCGATCAGCCGGAGGATGGCCCACACACACAGGTAGGCAACCAGGAGCAGTTGTCCCAGTGTGCCCCGGAACAAGGCCAGGATTACCAGTACGCCGCCGGCCAGGGAGGAGAGAGTCGCCAGTTTCTTCGTTTTCATTTTTACGTCATCCTTCTTTCGTGCGTTCAAACAAAAAAAGACCCCGGTCCGGCAGAAGCATAAAAGCCATTCTGCAGGATCGGGGTCATTCTGTGGGCGGGTCAAAACGGCAGATCGCCTTCATCGAGATCTATGATGGCATAGTCGTCGTCCTGACTCTGTGCGGCGGGAGCAGTGGGGGCTGCGGCCGGGGCGGCTGCCGTTGCGGCCGGAGCTGCCGGGGCGGCGGGATCGGCCTTTTTGCCTGTGGGGATATAATCCCAATGGGCGCGGCTGATCCGTGCCACGGTCCGTGTGCCGCCATCCTTGCGGGGGACATCCACCACCGAAAGCTGTCCGTTCACAAACAGCAGGCTGCCTTTGCGCATACCGGCCTTGCTGGCCCGGGTGGCCTCCTCTGCTTCCAGCCAGCACTGGTAGAACGAGGTGTGGACGTGGTCCTTGTACCCTTCGTTCACTGCCAGGCCGAGGAGCATATAGGGTTCGCCGGTAGTTGCTCTGGCGCGCAGCTCCACATCGTGGGTCACGCGGCCAACCAAAGAGATTTGTGCATACATTGTCATTCTTCCTTTCTGTGTAAAAAGATTTCCCGTTGCCGGGCGGATATTAAAAAAGCGCCAGACCTGCACCCGAAAGGGTACATTTCTGACGCAATTTTACAAACTGTGGGTGGTTCTCCGAAAGAACCATGCGCGGCCAAAGCCGACGGCAAAAATCAAGTACACCTGTATGATAACACAATATGTAGAATAAATCAACCGTGTTCTGCTATATATTGATTATCTGCCGCGCGGTGAAGACGTTGGCGCCCGTTGAGGACAACCGTATTTTAATGGCTCCAGATGTTGTGTTCCAGATCCCGCAGCCGTGCCCGGTAATCCCGCACGATCGCTTCGGTCTTCTCGCCGTCCGGGAAGGTGACCAGATAGTCGTCGCCGGCCTGGTGAAAAGTGACGACGCCGGCAAGACCGGCTATTTCGGCGACCTTGACGAGGGAATGAAAATCATACTCCATGGAACTGAACAGGACATTCATGAGAGGGCGCTCCTTTGACAAGCCAAGCGGCGGAATTTCTACTAGCATATCATAAAGGAGCGCTATGGTGCAACTGCGCGGATATCGCTTCATTGAAGAGCCTACTTCTGCGGATAGCTTTGCACATAACGCAAAACTTTGCGTGCGGATTCCAGACTGATTTTCCCGCAGTCACCATGTTTGAGCCATGCGTTCATGTTGCCCGGATTCATTTTCAGAGAGGTATAAATGCGGTAAGTGCTCAAGCGCTTCTCATCTTGCAGGCGCAAAATTTTGGCGCGCATAAGCGCTTTTGTATGGTTGTCCTGTTGTACGCGATTTTTAACAGACTGATAGCTCCGCCATACCTTATGAAAGTTTTCTGGCAGGGCGGGATCTTCTTGGACAAGTGCATTGCGCATTTGATTTTTGGAATAACGTTGGCACCAGACGGAAAAACAAGAATCAGAAGCAGCATATTGCTCCATCAAAGGGGTTTTTTCGGCTTCCAATGCGTAAAGGAACAATGGCTCACGGAGGCGGGGGTTTGTCTGCGCTGCAAGTACAAGTTTTTGCACGCTGAAAGTGTCTAACCCGGAAAGGGTTGGGAGATATTGTTTCAAGAACCCTACGAAACTTAATTCTCGCATGAATGCCACCTTCTTACATAGGTTTCGTAACGAATAAGAAACTCTTGATAACAGCGATCATTCATGGCACTGGCCTTGGCTTCGTTTTCACTGTGTGCCAAATAATCCAAAAGATCCCAGTCAAGGTTTTCTCGCACGGTGGGGTTTTCCACGTCGGCCAGGTCAGTGTCTCGATGGGAACAAAGTTTAGCGATTACGAGATCCTCCAAGCATGGAGTGAAAAAGTCAATCTTTTGGGTCTTAATTGGTACTTGGACAAGACGATCTTCAAAGTTGTAGGGAAAATTGAAAATGTATGCCTCTGCCTTGGCATTTATGTCGTACTTGGCAAGGAGGCCAAAAAGGGCTTGGGGGACTGACAACACATCAATGTCATGTGTAGACCTGGAAAGTCGTTCCAATAAAATAAACGCACTGCCACCAACAATAACTATGCGGAAGCGATTTGCTGAATCAAAAAGCAAATCGGCATCCTCATCTAATCGGAGCAACCGTTCAACTAAATCGGATTGTAGCATGGAGTAGGCCTCCCTTCCTATAAAATATAATTCGATAATACTATTATTAAATTATATTTTATAGGTGACGGACTAAATTGTCAAGGGGGACTGCAAATATAGAGGCTACGCATGAGGAATCAATACTGCTCCAATACCAACAGCCGGCGCAGATACAGATTGGTCACGGCCTGCAGGACGGGGACCAACTGCCGGGAGGCCCGCACATAGGCGGGCAGGTTGTCGCAGGTGAGCGAAGGGCAGGAATACAGGTGGTCCATGGCAGAAGCGGTTCCCTGGTCCACGCAGACGATCAGCTCAGCGGTAGACAGATTGTTCTGTTTCAGCAATCCCATGACTTGGTGCTCCTCGGTGCTGAAACGATCCGGGCAAAAGACTCTCGCCGCAGTTTGTACAGGAACACCGCGGCGAAATACCAGATGCAGAAAGCTGCAAAGTTTGGCGCCTGGGCCCGCCGCAGCGGGAACCGGGTAGAGCGGCGCCATCAGGTCAAAGAGCGCGTCCGCGGCGGTATAACCGGAGCCTCTGCGCAAAAAGCCCAGACGCTCCAGTCGGTTGCAGTAGTAATGCAGGGAATACTCGTCGCAGATGTGCAGCTCCGCTTTTCCGGCGGCAAACTTTTCGGCCAGTTCCTGTTGGTCCCGGATATGCCACAGAAGGGAGGACCAGAGCAGCATCTCGCACAGGGAGGGTTCATAGCGCTGCTGGTTGTTGATGAGGATGGGTTGTTTCTCTCCGTTTTCTTTGGTGCGCAGTTCGTAGCGCCCGATGGCGGTGTAATATTGGATCATAATGGTTGCCTCCTTTGCTCTGTTATACGAAAATACATGAAATGGGCAACACCTGGCATAGACGGTGGATCAGTTCTGCATCTCCCAAAATCGGATCGATTTTCCTCCTGGGCAGAGCCGGCGCCGGTTTTCAGGTGCCCCTTGCAGGAACTTTGCCATCCATTTCCCGCATCAGCATACTGCGGGCCCGGCTGACCCAGGCGGCCACCACATTGGTGCGAACCCCGTACAGGGCGGCGATCTCTTTGGTGGAATAGCCGTACACCTGCATTTCAATGGCCAGTACACCCTTTTTGGCAATGCCGTGGTAGCGCTGCTTGGCTTCCAGCAGGGTGTGCAGCAGCTCATGGGCTTCCGCGGTGTCCGCGGTGGATTGCGGATCCGCAATGAGATCCTGCAGGTTCACAGGGTCACCCTCTGCGGTGATTTTTTCGGCAGGAAGCACACAACCCTGCTTGGCCAGTGCGCTGCGGCAATGGTCGATCAGCGCGTTTTTAACAACCACATAAGCAAATGTGGAAAACTCGCACCGACCGTCATACCGCTGGGCGGCCAGGCACAGGGCCAGGCTGCCGACCTGGAACAGATCGTCGTGCTCCATACCGGGAATCTCCGGCCGGGGTGTGATGTGTCGCTGCAAAACGGTCTCCACGAGCCCCATGTGGTCTTCCACCAAGGCGCGCTCCCGATCTGTCATGATCCGCATTTACGCCACCTCCTGTTTGTTGTGGTTTCGAAGTACCTGATTGCAGGCTTCAATGACCTGGTCACAGCGATAGTCGGAAAACATGGCGATGTGGGCGTGCTGCTCGTCCAGCCCGGTGATGTCCTGCAGCCAGTGGTACGCTTCCTTGCGGGAGAGGATCCCCTGCCGCCAGACTGCGTCGAAGGCCTTGTGGGCACGGATGCGCTTGTGGCGCAGATCGCCGTTGGCCAGGGAGCCTTTGGGGCGAAGACTGCCCAGGTGTACCCCCACATAGCTGTTGCAGGCCGGGTACCCGGCACAGACATACAGTTTTTGCCCGTCCTTGTAAACATGGTTGCCGTAGACGAAGCTGGCGTCGCGCAGCACAGCATACCGGCCACAGTAAGGACATTTGGGCGGCGTGATTTTTTGGTTCTTTTTCCGCACGGGGATCACCTCCGATCGTTATGCGGTGTTATTACGTCCTTTTGCTTTCATTGTAAAAAAGCTGCCGGCTCCACCATAGTGGAACGGCAGCTTTTGTGGTATCAATCTGTCACAAATTGGGAAAAATTGGGGATTTTGGGGACGGATGAGCCGGAAGCTCCTCGCACTGCCCGCTGAGCGGGCAAGCGCCGGGGTCCTGCAGATGGCCGAACAGCCAGCTCTTGTACAACTCCACGAAAACATCCCGGCGGAGCACCGCCAGGCAATCCGTCTTGTCGATGGAGGTTTGCCACAAAAGTTCTGCGTCGTGCTTTGGGATCAGGAGCGGCTGTGCCGATTCGTCAAACACGCACAGCAGGTCGCTGCATCGCTGGCTGACTGCTCTGGCGCAGCGGCCGCATTCTATGTACAGGGCGTTGTGCCAGCTGTTGCCGGAGACCTGCAAAAAGCGGCACAGATGCGGATGGGAACAGATATACATCGAATTCATGGTCTCGCGCTCCTTACAGGACCTGGCGGATGATGCGGGTGATGATGCCGGTGGCCACGCACTGCTCCCGGTTGATGCGGGTGACGACGAAGGAGACTTGGTCCTTTTTGGCGGGCAGGCGCCGGTCCAGACAGTTGTGGGCAATGGCATTGACGCCGTTATGGAGCCGCAGGTAGATGATGCCGCGCCGGACCTCGGTGACCTGGCCAGCGTAGCGACTCTGCTCTTTGAGCGTCTGGATCCGTTCCGGCATGGGATTTTCCGCCACGCCGCGGGGATCGGCTTCCACCTTCAGATGGTCGGGGTTGCTGGTATCCACAGCGCGGATCCGTACCAGAATCACATCCCCCACGGTAAAAAGGTCATGCGCGTCGCAGATCCACTCCCAGGAAAGATCCCGGGCCAGCACGGAGCATTCCACACCGAAAATCTCCAGGCGAATGGCTTTCTCGGCCACGGCGGTGACGCGGGCCTGTACGATACGTCCTTCCCGCACCTGCGGCAGCCCGTCGGCTCCCGGCGTCAGGTAGAAGGTCCGCTGTTTGCGCAGCATGGCGTCTTTGCGGCTGGCTACGATGCTGCGGCTGGCGGCATCCAGGCCACGGATGATGAAATCCACCTGGCAGCCCATCATATTGTTGACCAGGCGTTCCATTCGCTGCGTCTGCCCGGCGTACCGGCCGCCGGTCTCGTCCCGGGTGACGACCATTTCGGTCAGCGGGATGACCACCCGGCAGCCTTTGTAGTAGATGATGGCCAGTCCGTCCCGCTCTACACCGTCTACCGTGCCGCACAGAATGCGGCGGGTCAGATAGGCGTTGGTCAGCTCGTGCCAGAGCGTATCCTGCTCCGAACCGGGCAGTGCCGCTTCGTCATGGCTTTCAATGGTCAGTACCGCCGCCCGGGCGGGTGCGGCAGTGGGTTTGCGGGTGGTGTCGGGGGCGGCGGCTGTCTCGACGGCGCCGACTTTCAAAATTTCTTCCATAATTGACCTCCTGGATCCTTACAAAAATAGCTGTTTTGCATCGACGATTTGCAGCGGCTCTTCTGCTGCTTCTTTTTGGGGGCGTCTTGGGCGCGGCCTGGCAACCGGCGCCTGCGGCGGTGCGGCTTCCGATTGTGGCCGGCTGCGCCACCGGGGGACATGGTCGGTGGCGTGGACCGGCGTGACAAGCTGCGCGTGGGGATGAAGGGTGTAATCAAATTTCTCTGCCTGCAGGACTTTTTGCCCCCGGAGGATGATCAGCTCCTGATCCACGGGCAACCGCAGGACTTCATCCACAGTCAGCAGCTTACGCTTGCCGACGGAATGGCTTTCCCGGTACTGGGGGGACCATTTGGTCAGCTGCATTCTGTTGTAGACCTCGGCATCGGTGCTGTAAGCGACGGTGATTTCGCCGGCCCGGTCGGAGATCATCCGGGCGGTGATATCGTCGGTGCAGCCCAAAAACAGGGTCGTGTCGGCATTGCCTATGATCTCCACCCATTCATTGTCGGGATAACGGTTCTGGAGCTGTCCCAGGCCCTGCAGGATGATGGAGACGCTGACCCGGCGGGATCGGATGACCGAGCAGCGACGGCCGAGGTCGTGGATCTTGCCGCAGTTCATCAGCTCTTCACCGAGGATGTGCACCGGGACCGGCAGCTGGCAGCCGGGGCAGCTGTCAGCGTAGCGGATGAGTTTGATGAAGAGGAAGGAAAAAAACAGGGACGATAAAAATTCAAAGGTGGAGTCCTGGTCGGATGTGATGCAGAAGTAGGCACACAATTCCTTCCCCGGCAGCGTCAGGTCGATTTCCGGGAAGGAGGTGATGCTGCGGATGGAACGGTTCTGCAAGGTCTGAAGTCGGCCGGCCAGGCCCATGACGGCGCCGGCGCGGACAGAATCCGACGCCTGCAGAAACACACTGAAACAGGACTTGGCGGGGTGCCCGGCGGGCAGCTGCTGGCCGATGACCTCCAGGGACGTCCCGCCGGCTCCGGTAAGCAGATCATAGACAGCTGCCAGCGTCCTCTGCCCGGCGCTGTACTCCTGGTCTACATAGAGCAGCAGCGCTTTCAGAAGGTTTTGTTCCGCGTCATCCCAGAATCGGTCGGATTTGCCGCTGTTGCTGTTTTGAATGACGACGCTGGCAAAGATCTGCGCCATCAGATCATCCCCGTGGATCTCGCCCAGACAGTCCCAGGAATCGGAACATTCCGGATTGACCAGGTTGAATACCCGGATGGCATAGCCGTGTGCCCGCAGATACTCGGACATTTCATAGATTTCGCCTTTGCAGTCGGTGATAATCAGACTTTCCCGGCGGACAACGGCCTGGAAGACCCGGTTGCGCACATAGGAACGGGATTTTCGGGACCCGGAGGACCCGTACACGATCACGTTGTCGTTCATCCGGCTGTCCGGGGAAAGGCTGAACACCTGATTCCCCCGTTTGCCCAGGATCACGCCCCGGGTGCGGGCGACATCTTGCAAGAGCAGGACTTTCTTCCGCTCCTCTTCAGTCATAAAGCCGGCAGTGCCGTAGGTCCCCTCGTCCGAATAGGTCAGGTTCCGCTGCGCGTCAAAGGCGCCGCGGCCATCCCGGCCAATGCGCAGCACAAAGAAAAACAGGAGAGAAAATCCCAGCAGGGCCAGTCCGATGCCGTAAAGCCCGTAAGGAAAGGAGAAAAGCCCGCGCAACACGGCGGCAAGCGCAGTACCGGGCAGTGCGGGGCTGCGATTGTCCGACAGGGCGCCGCCGGCCTGCCGCCACAGATCATAGTTGCGCAGCAGCTGGGCCAAAAGCCCGGCCAGGTATCCTCCGGCGCCAAGAGCGGCTGCCACCGCGACGAGGGAACCGATCCATTTCGTTTTGTCTTTCATTCCAAAAGTATCCTCCCGGTGCGTTCCAGAGAAAGCGGGCGTACTTCCACCCCGCTGCCCAGGCATTGCCGCAGTGCGTCTGCCTGGAAATCAAAGGCCAAGGCCATGCCGGAAAGCCCGCGGCTGCCGAGGCCCAGCAGAAAGCTCCGGATGCGGACCAGGTCAAAATCCCAGGCAAACAATACAGGGCGGCCGGCTTCGTCCAGGGCGTCGTAAGAAAAATTGCCGATCTGCTGTTTGGGGAGCAGGGTCCCGGCCATGGCGGCATACAGCGAGGAAAGGGCCTTGGGCGCGAGAAAAAGCTGAAACAGCAGGTCGCCCTGCTGGGTATCGGGCAGCAGATACAGGTGGTCAAATGTCCCGTCCAGGTAAAAGAGCTGGCGCTGCCCGCCACCGTGATGCTGGAGCAGGGCCGGAGCGAGCGACAAATCCTCTGACAGCATGAGTGCTTCGGCGGTTTGCCCGGCGTAGGTCGGCCAGCCCAGCCGTTTGCCGAGGAATTCGCTCAGCAGCGTGCGGGCGCGCAGTTCGCTGGCGGGCGCCCAGCGCATTCGTGCGCTGCCGGTATTGTATACGAGATAGAAGTGTGCGGGCGCCAATAACACCCCGGCCATGCGGGCGTTTTTGATTTTGAGGGCGGTATCCCCCAGTGCCTGGACTTCCCGGGCGGGATAGAAGGCGGGCGGGGCGCCGTCCGCCGGTGGGATACGGCTGCCGAAGAGGTCGGCCTTTTCATCCCGGAAGACGGATACCCCGTTCAGCTGCATCATGGCCAGCACTTCGCCCAAACGGTGCATCCGCAGCCGGCGGGACAGTTCGCTGGCGTAGCCGTTAGTGCGCACACTGCCGGTGAACAAGGCGGCATAGCGTTCCGGGTCTTGTTCTGCCAGCAGGTTTTTGGCGCAGCGGGTCAGGCGGTAGCCCTTGACCTGGTCCCGGCGGTAGGTGCGCAGCAGCCTGTCTTTGGCCAGCTCCTCCAGCACATGGTAGCGGTAGTTCTGGCTGGGGACCAGGCGGCGGGCGGCCGGCACGGACAGTTCCCCGCACAGGGCGGTGGTGGACAGCACCAACTGTTTGGCGCTCGGTGATGTGGGCATAGGCGGGACCTCCTTTCTGCCCAACGGCTGATATACCTGGGCGGATTTTGGTGGGCAAAAACGGGTACAAACCCACTGGCGGCGCGGCGCGCCGGGGGGCAGATTCGGGCAGGGTGGATAGCGGGTCATTTTATACCTCCCTTTTGCGGGCGTTTTGCAGTGTCAGCCAGGCGGGAAAGGCCTCGGGACGCAGGATGTGGAACTCGGTCCGGGACTGTTCACAGCAGCAGGCTGTCTCATAGCGGTCACAGTAGCGCATACTGTCATCCACCATCAGGTAGAGTGCCAGCAGGTCCTGTACGGTTTTTAGTTCGATGTTGTCATAATCCGGCGCGGTGCGGCAGCCGGGTGTGGGAACCAGACAGTGAACAATCCCCAGCACACAACGGTCAAATTGCGGAAGCGGATCCGCAAAGGCAGCTTCTGCCAGGGCGGCATAGACAAGGCCGGACAGGTATTCCCGGCTTTTGGCGTTACGGCGGTCCGGCATCAGCGGCGGCAGCACCAGCAGCGCGCTGTCCCGCGTGAAGGTGAAACGCACCTCGGTGCTGGGCAGGGCCCCGGCCAGGTATTGCTGCCGGGAAATTTCACCGCGCTGGTAGATGAGATGCCGCATCTTGCAGGCCAGATCCTCTGCCTGGTGGGCGCCGTCCAGCGACAGGCCCTCCAGATTGCCGGCCTGGCCGTCCGCCCGGGCGTGCTGCATGGCGATCAGGGTATTGCCCAACTGACGGTGGGCGTTTTGCACGGTGGTCAGCTGGCGGTCATAGGTGGTTGGCATGGCGATGCCTCCTTGGCGGTGGTATAGTAGGTGGTGCGCCCGTCCTGCGCCACCACGCAGTAGGCGGCCACGGGGCGGATCGTGATCAACGGGATCTGTTCGGGCTTTTGCAATACAACGATCAGGCGCTGCCCCAACACCTCCCGCTGCGCCTGCACAACGGCACAGGTCGCCTGCTCGTGGCCGGGCAGAATGCCGATCAGATCATATTCCCCGTTCTCGGTAAAGGCGGAAATGGTGACGCCGTGGGTGCCCGGCAGCTGGTATTCCACACTGTCCCGGAAATCCAGCAGCGCCCAGAACGCCAGTTCGCAGGCAGGGTTTCCTTTGGCCAGCCATTCCGCGCTGCAGGCGGCGCGTTCACTGTCACAGCGGATGCGCCCGGCCAGTACAAACCGGCGCAGAAGGCGATCCACCGCATCCGCCTGCCCGCTGTACCAAAGATGCAGCTGGTGGATCAACAGTGCTTTGTAGTGGTAGATCAGATCCAAAAGATCATCCGGCGGGATGCCGGAACCGGTGAAAGGGTAGCTCATGGGGACCTCCTGTTTGTGGGAAAAGCGTATTCGGCGCGCATCGTGTGCGTAGAAACACCGCATACCGTGCGCGTACTTTGCGTGCGAAATGTAAAGAAATTAAAAAGTTGACACCTCGCCTTGCACTGTGATACAATTTGCATAAAGGGGGGAGTACCGTGAAAGTGACGGAGCAAGATCTGGAACGTTTGTTTGGCACAAGCGATCTGGAAGAACTGGCGCGCATTGCACGGCAGGTTGAGGCCGGCAAAAGAAATCCCCGCGGCGCGGGGCGCAAAAGACGGTTCTCTCTGCAGGATGTTGTAAACATGAAAGCCCTGCAGCGGACGGGTGTGACGGAGGCGGCCATTGCCAGGCGGTACGGGACCAGCCGGCAGACCGTCAGCGCCGGATTCCGCCGGTTGCAGGACTTCACGGATCATCCAACGGCGGATATGCGCATCTTTTATATGCACAAGGAACAGCTCTGCACGGTCATCGATGTGGATCATCGCCGCGAGAAGATCGCCGTCAAAAATGTGACGGAAAAGCCGCTGCTTACCGCGTTCGGGATCAAGAAGGAGCCCCAGTGGGAGGATTATCAGCGCTTTTTGCGGGAACGGTGTTTCCCGGAAAGCCGGGCGCACAGCCGCCAGATCCTGCGGGATATGGGGCTCGCGTTTTTCGACGCGGAAAACATCGTTCGCACTACGCTTGGCAGGATGGCCGGCGACGAGCACTGGCTGCTGACCGTGCGGAACCAAAAGGTGGAGGAACACAATGCGTGAGGTCGAGATTCAAAAGACGCCCCCCATCAGCAGCATCGGGCATTCTTCCAAGGGGAACCAGCTGAAATGGATGGCGGACAGCGGCTGGTACAAAGCCGACCACATGGGCTATGAATCCCTGGCCGAAATTGTGGTCAGTCGCCTTTTACAGCAAGCGGAGTTCGGGTATCCGTATGTGGTGTACGAACCCGCCGCCATCCGGTACGACGGCCACACGCTGCGCGGCTGTTTCAGCGCGGACTTTTTGCCAGAGGGATGGGAGATCGTCACGCTGGAAAAACTTTTCCGGCAGTATACCGGCATGGGTCTTTCGGAAACCCTGTGCCGTTTCGCCGAGACAGAGGATAAAATCAAAGCGGTCGTGGACCTGGTCGTAGAAATCACCGGTCTGCAGGATTTCGGGGCGTACCTAACCACCATGCTGGAGCTGGACGCGGTCTTTCTCAACGAGGACCGGCACGCCAACAATATGGCGGTTCTGTATGACGCGGAGCATGAACAGTTCCGTTATTGCCCGCTGTTCGACTTTGGCCTTTCGCTGTTTTCGGACACCGGCTGGGATTACCCGCTGGATGCCTCGCTGGAAGCGTGTTACGGCCATATTGACCCGAAACCCTTTGCCCGGACGTTTGACGAACAGATGGAAGCGGCAGAGAATCTGTACGGCTCCCACCTGATTTTCCATTGGGACGACGCCCGGCTGCGTACCCTGCTGGAGGAGCTGGCGCCCCTGTACCAGGCGGGGGAAATTGACCGGGTTCTGCGGGTGCTGCGGGAGCAAAAGCGGCGCTATGCAGCATTCTTTCCCTGACCATTCCCGAGAAAGCATCCTCTGAAAATAGCCAAAGCCCATTTCTCACAGACCTGCGGGTCCTGGGAAATGGGCTTCGGCGTTATAAGGAAAGCAAGATGGCGGCAAAGCGCGCCTTAGAAATCGCCGGTCTGCGGGAAGTTCTTGTGCAGAGCCGGTACGGGCATATTGGGATTGCGGGCGTCGATCATCCGCAGGGCGGGGGTGTCGGCTTTCTGCCAGCCGCCGTCCTCCCAAACGAACAACGTGAGCGCGCCGTCCATCTGCATGAGTTTGAAGGTGATGCTTTCCGCGGTCAGGTGGCCGGTGGGCACCGCTTCCTCGACCAGAGTGTAGACGTGCTCGACGGAATCGGTAGAAAACAGCAGCAGGTGCACGCGGGGATCACCGGCGGCATCCTCGGAGGTCAGGACCGGCAGCGCGTGGGGCGCGGTGTTGGTGTACCAGCTGTCGATCACATGGCCTTCGCTGTCACGCAGAGAAAGGCGGGCACCGGGCAGTGCCGTATTGGTGGCTTCATCCACCTTGGTAATGGTGAAGGTCCCCACCGGGACATCGTACATGGTCACCTTTTGGATGCGCCCGCTCTCCTCTACCTGGAAACGGATGCTCTCCGCCACACGGTAGCCGTTGGGCGCGGTGGTCTCGGTGAGAACATAGGCGCCGGGCCGTAAACGGTCCACACGATGGGGCTGGCCGTCGGTGACCCATTCGGCCACCACGCTGCCGTCCTCGCCGGTGATCCGCAGGTGGGCGCCACGCAGCTCCTCGCCGTTGGTGATGTCCTTCTTGGAGATTTCGATCTTGGTGAAGTCGTCCTTCATCTCGACGCGCTGGATCTCGCCGGTGGGCAGCACCTCAAACGTGACGTTCTCGGCACGGACATAGCCGTCCTCGGTAGGGGCCTGGGTCTCGATCAGGGTCAGAGTGCCGACCGGCAACCGCTCAATAGAGTGCGGCCGGCCATCGGTGACCCACTCGGCCAGAACGGTACCATTGCCGTCCACGATCTGCAGATGGGCGCCGGTGATCTCTGCGCCGGTGGCAATGTCGGTCTTGGAGATGCTGAGCTTGGTGTAGTCGTCCTGCATAAAGACGTGCTGTACCTTTCCATCGTCTTCCACCGTGAACCGGATGGAGGCGGCAGGCACATACCCGTCCTGGGTGGGCGCTTTGGCTTCCACCAGAGTATAGGTGGCGCCGGCGATCAGCCTGGCTTCGATGTAGTGGGGCTCCGGGCCGGAAGTCCAGCTCTCCACCACCGTACCATTGCTGTCTATGATCTGCATTTCTGCCCCTTCGACCTCTTCGCTGGTGGTGATATCCACCTTGGAGATCTTGATGCGGGTGGGGGCATCCACCAGGGTGATGACTGCCTCCTCGGCTTTATGCCAATCGCCGCTGTAGACGATCTCCAGGCCGGAGGGCTTTTCGCTTACCTGCATATCGGCAAAGAAATCGGGGGCGGCGCCGTTCATCAGGTACACCTGGTCAAAGGCCAGGTCGGCAAAGTCGCGCTCGTGCAGGCACTTGGCAATGGCGGCTTCGGTAGCGTCATCGGTGAAGGTGACAGCCAGGGTGTTGTTAAGGCAGACCCAGTTGGCGATCACAACGCCATCCTGCGCTGCACTGTTATCCGTGGTGCTGCCGGTAAAGAATCCGACGACTGCCTGGAATACACGCTGCAGCAGATCGGGGTCCTCATCCACAAAGGTGGTGGGAGAAAGGATGCTGCCGGACTGGTATTCCACGTTGGGAACGATCTCCCGTACCCAAAGTTCGGTCTCCTGGGCATAGGAGCCATCCACAGCGGCTTGCTTGAGATAGAACTGGATGGAACGTGCCGTGGTATACCCATCCGCCGGGCGGGTCTCGGTCAGGGTGTATACTTTGCCCAGGTCGTTTTTGTAGTCGGGGGCAAAACTCTGGTTGAGGTGGAGCCCGCGAACAACATGGGCCGTGTTATCGGTCTCCCAACTGTCCACCACGTTGCCGTCCCAGTCGGTAATGGTCAGGGTGGCGCCGGGGAGTGCGAAGGTGGTATCGGGGGCCAGCGTGGAAAACGCCTGCTTCTCGATATCGACCTCGGTCTGCTTGTCGGAGTGGAGGCAATCCACCACCTGCCAGGCAATGTGCTGGTTTTCGTAGGTGAATTCCACGGGAATCACAGACTGCTCGATCAGGTAGCCGTCCGGCACCGCGATCTCACGGATGTAGTACCGGCCGCTGTTGGTGGTCCAGTCATGGGCATCGCTGCTGCCGTAGTGTTCACCGCGGATGGGAACGTCCACGTCGAAATAGGCCAGACCATCCTCACCGGTGGTGGCGGTAGCCAGCAGCGTATCGGCGGCAGCCAGCAGCGTGCCGTCCATACTGTAGATATCATCGGCAGTGTACAGCTCATAGGTGGCCCCGGAAACCAGAATGGCTCCTTCAGGAATGCGGTCGCGGTTGCTTCCGCCTGCCAACAGAGCAATGTCGTTTTTCACGCCGTCCACATACGGATAGTCGTCAGTCATGCCCGCAGAATCGCGGTCGAGTTTGTAAACGCCCACGCCGATGCGATCTTCTTCCACCACAGGGATAACACGGGCATTTTCAAACTGGATGGTGCCGGGCTGCCCGGAGAGCTGGTCCCCGGCGGCATCCGAGGCATTGAGGATATCGTAGCTGTAGACCTCGTCACCATCTTTGGTGTGGTCCACAATGGTCTGGGCCAGGACGATGTCATTGTACTGGTTGTCCCAGCCAAAGGTTACGGTATAGGTCTGGTCGGTATGTACGAAGCCATAGGGGGCCTGGACCTCGGTAATATCATAGGAGCCAAGGGGCAGGGTGATGGTGACCTCGCCGGTGGTGCCGTCGTGGCTGACTGTCAGGAAATCATAGGTCGCCTGGGTGCGGGTGGGGCTGAACTTCACTTCATCCACCTGACCCTCTTTGCCGGTGGTGACGGTAGCGACCAGGTCGCCGTCGGCATACCACAGCGTGCCCTGGCGGTCACCGGTGGCAATGTCGCCGTGGGCGCGGATCTCGTAGACGGCGTCTGCCAGATTGGCCTGCTCATACAGGAACTGACCGTCCTCATAGCCGGCCAGCAGATTGCCGATCTTGCGGATGGTGAGCTGCCCCAAAGTCTCATGGTTGCGATATTCTTCGGTCAGGATATAATCGTCCATGTCATCAGCGCTGCCGCCCACAACTTCCCAGACACGTTCCGAAGTCAGTTCAAAGACCACGTTGTAGGCGGTGTCGTTGAAGAAGCCTTCGGGGCCTTCCGTTTCCACGATCCGGTAGCGCCCCAAAGGCAGCTTTTCCGGGGTCTTGAGATAACCGTCTGCGTCGGTGTAGAAGGTGGTGGTTTTGGCAGTGGCGTTACCGGAATCGGGATCGTTCATCTCCACCAGCGTTTCGGTGCCGTCCCCGGCGATCTTGTAAATCTGGAACGCCGTGTCGGCGATCTTGACCGGCTTGCCCGTTTCGGTATCGATCTTGATCAGCTGCAGGTAGCCCTCCAGTTCCTCATCCAGGATGCTGTAGGCCATGTAGCTGTTGCTGGCCGTGGTGATGGAGCCGTCCGGCTGGCAGAAAACGCTCTGGGGCGCGGAAGAATCCACTGTGACCATGAACGGGTCGGCCTGGAACAGATCCTTCGGCAGCGTGGTTTCCACAACCAGGTACTGGCCATAGGGCAGACCGTTGATACGCAGCACGCCTTCCTCGTTGGTGAAGGTCTCGGAGAGCCGGTATTCGTTGGGGGTGCCGGTGGAAACCCAGCCGTCACCCTGCCCGTTGGCATAGTCGCCGGCGGCGGTCAGGCTGGCGTTGTATTCTGCCACCACGGCGCTGTCCGATTCAAACATACGGGCAACAGCCTGGGACTCGCCGGAGAAATCATATTTGGCGGTGTTGTTGTCGTAGTTGTCCTTGCGGTAGGCATCCAGGATGCTCTGCACATCATAGCTGCCGTCGGCGTTCTGTTGGAACTCGCCGGCTTTGCTCAGTTCCCAGATGCGGTATACCGTGAAGCCGGCACCTTCCAGTTTGACCGCCGGGCTGTTCGGGCCGGTGGTACTGACGACCTTGCGCAGTTCAAAGCCGGATTTGAGAACGGCATCCCTGGACAGGTCCTCGCCGCGGGTGATGTACTGGGATTCGCTGCCATAGGCCAGGGTGCTGTAATGGTTGACTTCATCACAGACATAGCCTTCCGCAAAGCTCAGATAGTAGCCGTCGTAGGTCTTGCCCCCTGACAGAGCCCGACTGACCGCTACGGCCGAATACTGGTTGCGGTAGACGTAATCGGTATAGGCGCCACTGTCGTCGGTAGACAGCGGCAGGTGGTTGCCGGTGGGCTGCAGGGTGCGGTCCAGTTCGGGGTACTGGCCGGTCAGATAGAAATGCCCGGCGGTATCCACCGGCAGAACAATGCCGGTGGCACGTTCCACCAGGTAGTAACGCCCCAAGTACAGGTTCGCAAAGGCGAGCACACCGTCACGGATCTCGGCGCTGGCGACCAGGCGGTCTTTTTCAAGAACCGGCAGGTAGCTGTTGTCCCAGCCGCCGTTGGTCAGCACCGTGGTGTGCCAGATGGGGGCGCCGCTGGCATCCACGATTTTGGCGTAATCGACTACGCCTGATACGCCATCCGGGTGCCGGATATCTTCTGCCGCATACAGGTCATAGACAGCGCCTTCGATGGTGGCAGCACCATGGAAAGCGGTGTCGGCGCCTTCGGTGGCCTGGTCCAGATCGGCCTTGGTCAGCACGATCTCGCCGATGACCCTGTCATTGGTGAACTTGCTGTTTACCGGCACGCTGGTGTAGGTATCCTCGTTGTTGGCAAAGCCGGTGCTGTCGGTGGTGTAGGTGCGGGTGGCATCCTGGGGCTGGTCGTACAGTGTGACGGTGACAGTATTGCCCTCCGGTGTGCGCAGCAGGGTACCGCCGGCGTTTTCCGTACCGATATCTGCGTTGTAATCACGGTTGGACAAGTGGATAACGGAGCCGTCATTTTCCTTGGTGATGGAGAAGGCGTATGCGCGTTTGCCTTCCACCTGCCCTGCGGTGCCGGGCTGGGTGATGTCTGCCCAGTCGCCGTAGTAACCTTCGGGGGCCTGCGTCTCCACCAGCAGGAAACGACCTTCATTGCGCTGGGTATAATAGAGGGTCCGGTTGGCGGGGGCGCTGGTAGCATAGCTGCTGTTGTTGGCAACAGAGTAGCTTCCGTCATCGTTGCGGACGACGGTGTACTGATTGTAGCCGCCGTTGGGAATATACATCTGCGTGACGGTGTCCCATTCAAACACAGCAAACTGGGCATCGGCGGCGATCACGTTGCCGGTCTCGCTGTCGATTTTGGAAATGTCCACCTGCAAAGACCACTCATCGTTGCGCATGACGTAGGTGTTGGAACTGTCCGCCGGGACGGTGATGGTCTGGTGACTGCCGAGGTCGCCGTCGTACCCCTCGAACCCATAGGGAATCTCCACCTCATCATAAGAAAAACGGATCGAAGACAGTTCGGCACGCGCCGCGGCGAGAGCAGCATCCACCATGCCCTGGGCCTCGTTCTGCAACTGCGAGATGGCTGCGTTTTTGGCCGCTTCTGCGGCCGCATCGGCCTCGGCCTGGCTGGCGAAGGGGCCTTCCTGAGCGCTGAGACTGCTCGTGCTCGTCTTGCTGACGGAATAATGCACCGTCCAGCGCACTGTGCCGTTGCCGCCAGTGCTCTGGTAGTTATCATCATTGGTATGGCCGCTGGTGGTAATGGTCTGCGCACCGGCAGGGCTCATCTGCCAACTACCCCCGTCGATGCTGCCGCTGGTCTTGGAGGGCGTAATGGTGATTTTGGCACCGTCCACCTTCTCGCCGGTCTCCAGGCCGACTTTATCGGTGTTGACCGTGAAGGTCAGATCGAAGCTGCCGCTGGCGCTCTGCGCCGGGGCGGTCCAGTTGGCGGAATAGTATTCGGTGTCGGGCACATCCGGGATATCGGTGCCACTGCCATCAGCAGGGATTTCTTCACCCACAATGGCAACGATCTGCCATGCATACCCGGCAGGCGGATTATAGATATAGGTGTAATACCCGTTTTCGCCGGAATAGGTCGCCGCTCGGCTCTCTGTTCCCTGTTCAGCCAACGCCTGGGCAGAGGCGCGGTAGGTCTGAGCAGCCAGACTGTCCGGATAATTGGCCATGACCCAAAGCTGCACGTCATCGTAGTAGCGGTAGGCCGCAGCTTCAGCACTTTCATTCTCCAACCCATAGGTGGAGGCCGAAGTTCCACTGTGCTTTTCTTCCAGCAGGTTCAGCGAAAGCTGCCCCAAGCCACCCCAGATATTCACCTGGTTGGCATAGTGGTTACCGGGCGTGTATTGCCCAGGCTCCAGCTTGGATACATAGGAAAAACTATAGGTGGGGCAGCCGTTGGGCTGGCCATTCAGGCCGTGGCTGCAGCAGTACGCCTCCATGCCGTTAAACCAGATCAGCCAGGTGCCGCCCTCGAAACTGATGGAGGTGATCTTGCCGGTGGCAAACGGCGGTGTGGGCCCGGCAGCATAGGTGCTGGCACCAGCATTGGCTGCGGCTTTGGCTGCCGCTTTGCTCTCGCCCAGTTTCACCTGCAGGGTCTTGCGCAGCTCACTGCCATCCGGTGCGCGGTAAACAAACTCTGCCGAAAAATCCTGTTCGGCCTTCACATAAAAACCGGATGCGGCCGCCGAAGTTTCCGTGTAAGCAGCTTTGGTAATGGATGCAATTTCATCTGCATCTGCCGGTTGGCCCTCAAAATCTAGAAGAACCACGTCCTCCGGCAGCAGGACCTCCGAAGTGCTGCCATTGGCAGGGTACTCGACCTGTACCATCAGCGGGACGATGGCATATTCTTCCCCGGATTCCCGGTCCACTGTAATGACCAGATCGTCGGCATGGAGGGCTTCCGCGTTGATATGGGCATCCACACCGTCATACAGGTCTGTCACCCATTCCGAAATGGAAATTCGGGTCTGGCCGGTGGCAATGGGCAGCCCCATGCTGCCGATATAACTGCCGGTGGGTGCGTCCGGCAGGTCGCCGTAAAGCATCTCCGTGATCTCGACCAGATCCGGTTCTCCGCCTGCTCCGGTAGCTACCGGGTTTTCCATAGCGGCGTAGGTGGCTGCCAGAATCGCTGCCCACACGGCATAGGCGTCCTGCACACGGTCATCGCTGCGTTCTTCTTCCGGGATCTGATTGTACAGATCCTCCGCTTCGTACAGCGGCGCACAGGCTGCTTCCTGTTCAGAAATGACATCGTTGAGGGCGGATTCCAATTCGGCATTTTCGGTGTCCGCCATCCAAGCCTGATGGGCCAGGCCCCAGGCGTTGCTGGCGGCGACCATGCCTTCCCGGTCCAGTACCTGGACCGCATCGATAAAAGCCTGAGCCTGGGAACTGAGGGCGTCTGTGTCCTGGGGAGCCGCAGTCTCCGGCGTGGAGGTCTGGGAGGTTTCGGCGGCCGGCACGGAGTTGGAGGCCGAAGCATCGGCCAGCACGGAGACCGGCACCATCGAAAGGCACAGCATACCGGCCAGAAGACCGGACAGTATGCGGCGCAGGGGTTTATGTCTCATGGGATAAGTACCTCCGATTAGGATGTTTCCTGGTTTGCGCCGGCAAGCCGTTTGTCAAAAACGGCTTTGATCTCCGGCGGAGTGACCCAGCCATCGTCGTCCTCTTGAAAAAAAGGATCTGTGGGGTCGGGGAAAACCGGTTTTGCCGCTGTCTTCGCAGGAGCGTTCCGGCTCTCTTACTGAATGTCGGGGCGGTCCACGCGGTCCACCGTGATGCTGAACCCGAAAGAAATGCTGTATTTTTTCATAGGGCGTCATTGAACCTCCGCATAGTCAACCAGCTTGCCCACGACCAGATAGCGCACATCCGGGTCGTCGGTGCAGGTGGAAAGGGTGAGAATGCTGTCCTGGACAGTTGTGTCGATATCGTAATCGAAGACACAGCGCTGGGCGGCCTTGGCCAGAATCGTGCGGAATTCGTTGTTGTCCGGGCAGGTATGGATGCAGTCATAATCACTGTCGGCCCGGCAGGGACCGGCGCTGATGAGCTGGTAGGTCAGCATGGCGTCCGAGAGGGAAACATAAAAGTAGGGATGTTCTTTGCTGAACACATAGGAGTCGTAGTTGTGCAGCTCCCCGAAACTGTTTTCCCGCTCGGTGTCGAAGGTGTGACCATACAGGACCAGATTCCGGGGCAGTGTGGCGGTGGTGGTCAGGTCGCAGTCATAATCCGCGTAGACGCAGCCGAATTCGTCATAGCCCCCGGCAGCATTGCGGCGCAGATAGAATTCATTGTCATCCGACTGCTGTACCGAGGTGTCGATATTCGTGCCAGGAATCGTAAGCCAGGCGACGGTGTCGTCGTTCTGGGTCTGCGCGTGTTTCAGACGGCGGTCCGGTGCAGCGGTAGTTACGGGCAGCGGCGAAGCGGACTCTTTGGTGGTTTCGCCAAAGAGCGCGTCGCCCTTGGGCCAGAGGAGAACAGCAGCTACCGACCCCAGCAGAAGCAGGCCGGCGATGAGCCACAGGTGGATGCGCTTCATGACACCACCCCCTTGGCGGGCAGCAAGATGTCCTCTTCTGCCCAAGACAGCCGGGGCAGGGGCGCAAAATGACGGCCGCCCTGCTCCACCCATCGGCCATGCTGACAACCAAATACATGGATGTCATGGGTATTGAGGACCGAAAGCAGAGCTTCCAGCTCCTGCGGCTCACACAGCAGATCCTGCGGGTCGCTGATCAAAAGCGTGTCGAATTCGCAGTGTTCGGCACTGGTCAAAATCTGCTTGATGGCAGGCCGCATCAGCAGGGGCATATCGGGGGATGTTTCGGACGTCAGTTCCCGATCCAGACGCCACCGGAGCTTGCGCACGGCGCGCAGGCAGGCTTTGCGCTGCCGGCTCATGCCGCCCAGGTCAGCGGTGTTGGATTGGTACAGGCATTGTGCGGTCATACGAAAACCTCCTTATTTGGGTTTGCGATAGATTTCTTTACGGAGCGCCAGGGCGCGGCGGTTGTCGTGCCAGTAAAGCAACTGGTGAAGCAGCAACGGTGCTCCTGCCAGCGCCATGGCAACCAGAACCTTAGACCAGACTTTCATCGTCATCTCCCTTTCCGCCCACCACGATATCATTGGAGGGCACATAGATTTTCTGCTTCTTTTGGGGAGCAGGCACAGCGGATACAGGTTTCTCCTTTTTCAGAGGCTTGTCCCTTCGGGGGGATACCGAACCGGACTGCCGAAGGAGCATCAGGATACAGGTGAAGATGAACAGAGCGATACTGACCATCAGGAGCAGCAGAAGTGTATCGAGAGGGATCTCCTGTGCGGCATCAGTCTGCGCCGGAGAATTGGCCGGAGCGTAGATCAGCTCATAGCTCACATCTCCAACCAAGGAGCGACTGGCGGTGCCCGCATACTGCACGGTGGCAATGTAGGTGCCGTTTTCCTGCATATCGGTGCCGATGCTCAGGTCTGTCAAATTCAGTGTGCCCGTAAAACCATCCTCGTCTTTGTAGTCGATGGTTTCCTTGACTTCGGTGCGAGCTTCCTCAGGGATATTGCTGTACACCGATACCGAAAAGGACTGCTGAGCCTCCTTTTCCTCGGTGGTGACATCTTCGGGCGTTTCGGTGACGGCCCAAAGAATGTACGGTTCCCCCATGCGAGTCAGGTCATTCCGGGTCAGCTCTTCGACCGTGGTGCCGGACGGGACACGGTACCGCATGATAACCAATGGCTGATCGCCGTCCGCCTGGGTGGTGACCTCATAGGGATAGTAGGCCGGAACGTCCGGCACCATCGTGTCGGCAGAGGGTTCTGTATCCTCCGTATGCGATGCGGCGGGCGACGGTCCGGGCGTCGGCGTGGGTTGGGTAGCTGTTTCTTCTGCCAGGGCCGGCAGGCAGCATCCCAACGCCAAAGCCAGGGTCAAAAAAGCAGTCAGCAAGCGTTGCTTCATACAGGGGCCTCCTCTTGGTTGTTCTTTTTATTGAGTTCACGTTCCACGATCACACGCAGTTCCTCACGATCTGTTGTAATGAGTTCCTGCTCCATCTGGCTGCAGCGGATCGCCACAGTGACGTGGTTGGAATTGGTGGAAATCAGGGCATTGCCGCGCTCAAACCGGGTAATCAGGTCAATCTCGGCATCGGTCAGCTTCAGCACCTTCTGGACCAGCTGGGCCTCGTCTTCTTCCAGGTTCAGGATGATTTTGATCTTGCAGTTGTTCAGGATGCCGCGGCCGTATTTGCCGTCTTCCAGGGCGAAGAAGTCGGAGATATCCTGGGTGGCAATCAGGGGCGCGCCGCCATAGCCACGGATGGTCTTTACGGCCTCGAAAATGTAGTTGGCGGCCAGCGAGTTGGAAGACGCGCCGATGATCTGCCACGCTTCATCCACTACCAGCAGTTTGGCTTTGGTGATGTCCTCCTTGACCCTGGCGAAGGTGAAGGTGAAAGCAATGAAGGTGCCGACCACCAGCATATCCCCGGACAGGTCACTGATGTCGATGACGGTATAAGGGTTGTCCAGATCCACGTTGGTCTGCCGGTTGAAGTTGGAGGCAGAACCGGTCACGAATACGCTGATGGCATTGGCCAGGCGGTGTGCCCGGGGCTTTTCCTTCAGCACGGCGTACAGGTCCCCGGGAATGGGCATTTCCCGATAACGGCTGGGGTCATGTGGGTCCAAAAGGCTGTCGTTATCATGGGTGATGCCTTTGCGGGCATAGGTTTCGATGAGGGCTTCGTCCAGGATCTGGGCTTCCTCGTTGGTCATGTCCCGCAGCCGAAGGCTGAAGAGAACGTGCAGGGTCTGGATCTGTGCGGCCAGGACAGAGCGCTGCAGCGCCGCGCCGTCGAGAATTTCCTGGCTGCGTCGATCCTGTTTGCGGATCTCCATAAAATTGATGGTGTCGGGGCTGCCGGGACCCAGCCGGATGAAGGTGCCGCCGACCGATTGGCACATACGGTAAAATTCATGGCCTTTCAGTGGGGCGATGATGTACACCGGCACCCCGGCCAGCCGGAACCGATGGGTGATCAGCTGGGTGGTGAAGGTTTTGCCGGCGCCGGAGGTACCCATCAGGGCGATGCCGCCGTTTTTGTAGATGCGGGTATCGAAGTTGTTCAGGCTGACCAGAGAGTTGTTGTACTGATTGACGCCCAGCAGAACGCCGTTCCGGTCGCAAAGTTCATAGCTGACCAGGGGGTAGCAGGATGCTACGCCGAAGGTCAGCATATTGCGGCGGAATTTCTTGAACAGCCCTGGGTCCGGGGCGCACAGCGGCAGCGCGGACAGAAAGGCGGCTTCCTGCCGGAACCGGCAGAGCTGCAGGTCCATATCCTGGGAGATGCACAGCTTGCGCAGCTCACCGACCCGCCAGAAAAGGGTTTTCGGATCGGCAGCAGTTACGGTCACCAGGATCGCGGTATAGTAGAAGTCTTCCCCGTTGGCAAGCCCGTCTTTGAGAAAGTAACCGGAACGGATGGCACCGGCCAAATCGTCATAGTCGGTGTTGGTGTCGCTGGTTTCCTTGATCTTGCTGCGGTTGATGCGGATCTGTTGGCCGATCTTCTGGATCATTTTCTCTTTGGGCTGCCGTTCCAGGAACAGGTCCACGTCAATGCCTTCCCCCGCGTTGACCAAAAGGCTCAGCCAACCGGCGGTGACCTGGGAGCGGTAGCCGCCGACCGGGATCATCAGGTAGGCGCAGCACAGCCCGTCCATACAGACATATTTTCCGTGCCTGAAGTCTACGGCGGGCGGGATCAGGAAGGCGTTGGCGGGAATCTCATCCAGAGCGGTGGTGTCTTCCCCGGCCAGGAAGGTGGCCAGGACATCCTGGATGCGGTCCGGCAACGGGTGTTTCACAGCGGTTTGCCGGTTGAGCAGATCGTAGAACACTTCGGTGATGAATTCGTCCTCGTTGTCATGCTCCAGGACCTGGTTGCCGCACTGCCCCAGGTAGGTTCGGAAATTGCGGGCGGTGGTTTCCAGCATGGAGACAATTTCCGCATAGGGCGTGTTGCGCTCGTTCACCGGACTTTCGTACTGAAAAATGACAAAGAACCTCCGGCTGACCGCGTCACGGGACCCAAGGCGGGAAACAAAGCGGATGTAGTCTTCATGGTGGGGGATCACGGTGGGGTCGGTTTCCCGGCTCTCGTCTTCCCGCAATTTGGACAGATAGGCATTGACTGCGGCTTTTTGCGCCACCGATTTGAACTGCAGGCGCACTGGTGCGATCTTCAGCATACTGGCAAAGGATTGGATGACGTTGCGCTGCTCCCGAGGAGAACGAAGCAGAAAATTGATGGGCTCGATTTCCAATATCTTGAGATACCGGCCATCGGTGGTGGCCAGGATCCCATTTTCGATGTTCTGGATCGGCAGCAGATCGTAGAGGGTCTGGCTTCGGGCCAGCTTCCCCGGCGTGGTGCTGCGCTTGCGGACGGTTTTAGCGCCTTTGGGGAGTTCGCTGTCGTCAGAGTAGTAGACGACACGGTACTTCTTGCGGTTGATGAATCGCAGGTGCCGGCGCTTGTTGGCCTCCAGATTTCCTTCTTCGGTGGCGGTGACGATGCGGCGCCGCCGCACAAACCGGAACCAGTGGGTCAGAAACTCCGTCAGGCTGTCCCCCTCGATGCCCACCACCGCGAAGATCGCCAGGGGCAGGGAGATCACAATGACGAGAATAAGCCGCCAGTTGAAGGGCAGCGGCAGGTACATCAATGGGATGCCGGTGCCGGCGGCCAGAAGCGCCGCCTCCACCGCGTTGCGGAGCCGGATGCTGCCGCCGAACAGGGATCCGGTATCGATAAAGTTCTGCGGGATGAAATAGACATCCCGCTGCTCACGGGCAGACAATGGCATTCCCCCTTTCTTTGGAATGGCTTAGTGGAGATACAGCTCCGGGTCTGTGTATTGGCCGTTGACGATGACACAGATGTGCAGGTGGTTGCCGGTGGAGTCGCCGGTGGAACCGACCTGCGCAATGGTGTCGTATTTGTTGACAGCCTGCCCCACACTGACCAGCAGTCGGCTGCAGTGGGCATACAGCGTACAGATGCCGCCGCCGTGGTCGATGACCACATAGTTGCCGTAACTGGGCGATACGGTGGCGGTGATGACCGTGCCGCTCTGGACAGCCAGAATGGGGGTCCCATAGCCGTAGGCGATATCCAGGCCGTTGTGGTTGGTGGTGTCTTTGCCGGGCAGGCCCACGTCGGGCCGGCGGCCAAAGCGGGAGGTGATGTTCTGCCGCCAGGCTGGGTCGTTGAACGGATTGCCGAAATCGCCTTCCGGCACCGGAACCGTGCTTCCTGCCGTCAGGTCGTTGATCTGTTCGAGGATCGAAATGCCCTCCCGTTCCTCGACCTCCTGCAGGTACAACGTCAGATTTTGGGCGTAGTCGGTGGCAAAGGAACGCTCATCGTCGGTCAACTGCCAGACAGTGTCGGAAAAGTAGCTGTCACCGGCATAGATGACGGTGTAGGTGGTGTAGTCGTGGGTTTCCGGGACCTGGACGGTTGTGCCGTCTACAACCTTGTCCACCATCTCGGTGCGGGTCTCGGTTTCACTGGTAAAGCTGTAATATTCCTCCTGGTGGTCCAGGACCTGCTCAGCCAGATCTTCTATGCTGATGTCGGCGTAATCCGCAGTGCCCATATGAGCGCAGTACATGGACAGGATCTGCAACGCATTGAAGGTGACGTGCCCGCCTACCTCATCCACAATTTCAGTGGAGTAACGCCCCTGGCTGTCCTGCTCGATTTCCTCCAGAACGGCTTCGTAAGAGGTCTGCAAGATGTCAGCGATGTTGTCTTTGATGGTGATGACGTTTTCGGCAATCTCCAGCTCGTCGATCAAGATAGTATCGCTGGGGGTCATCAGGCTGCCGAAAACAACGGCGGGCAGAGCGACAATCAGCAGAATCGGAAGGAGTAGAGCCCCTGCAATGACCGCCGCGGCCTGTCGGTGAAATTCCTTGGCGGTTTGCGCAGCGGCACCAGCTGCTCCGGCAGCCTGTGCTGCCTGCAGAATCCGGGCAATACGGTTGGCGGCCTGGGCAGCATCAGCGAGTTGGTCAAGGCTGTCCCGGCGTTCATCTTCCACGGTTCTGCCTCCTGGCCGGAGCCTTGGGCAGTACAGCCACCTTGCGCTCTTCAAAGTGATAGCGGCCGCTGTCATCCTTGGTGGTGGGGGTGCGTTCCACAGCCGATGTGGCGTAGACCTTGTACCATTGCTCGCCATCCCGGGAGGTCTGGACTGTATAGTGGCCGGTTGGGCGCTCAAATTGTGCGGCGTTGTACATAGCGAACTGGATCTGGCCGCGGCCCGGGATAATCTCCCGACCGGTGATCTTACCGCCGCCAATCTCCACATCGGTGGTACGGTTACCCATCTGCCCGGCAATCACCCGCTGAAGAGCTGCCTGTTGCAGACTGGGCGAAGTGGCGATCGTGGCAGCGCTGGTGGCTGTGCCACCCGTTTCGCTGCCGATGTTGGCCGTGTAACCGCCGGCAGACTGGATCAGTTCGGTTTCGTATCCAGGCGACACATCTATTGCGGCATTGTCCTCCAGAGCCAGCGGGCTGGTGGGAATGGGCGCCTGGATCGGAGCAGCGTCAAAGTCGGTATCGGCGGAAGTCGGAATACTCCCGAAGCCCTCGGCGGGGAGATTCATGGAGGCCATGTCCTGAACAGGGTCGGGACTTCCGGCAAAGTATCCCTGCAGGGCATCTTCGGCGGTTTGTCCCTGGATGGTGCCGGGAACCTGACCTGTGGCAACCGAGCCGATGACTCGGCTGGCGAATCCGCCATCCTGTCCCAGTGTGCCCTGGTACAGTGATGCGCCGAGTCCGGCTGTGATGCCGCCGCCGACCCCACTCATGGATGCAGCGGTATCGTTTTCCAGCTTCTGGCTTACTGCACCCGCAAGGCCGCCGGACAAAGGCCCGGTGGTGCCGCTGCTTCTGGGAGAGCCGGCAGAGCCGGCCAGCTTGCCCGTCGCAATGGCTCTGCCGGCTTGCATCCCGCGCAGTGCGATGATGGCTTCTGCCAGAAGGGAGCCAGGGGCACGGGGGACGCCGAGCCCCAACGCCTGCAGGATGCTGTCAATCTTGGTACTGACCTTCAGAAATGCAATGGCGCAAAGGAACCAGACAAACAGATTGCCGCTCACAGCCTCCTTTCCCTGGCTGGCTACGGCGGCTTCTACATCCGATTCCGATACGGCCAGCGCAGGCAGAGCCCAAAAGGCAGCCATTGTCGCCATGCAGGGCAGCAAGATGACTAATTTTCGCAAATGTGATTTGTGCATAACGCCTCCTTACATAGCCAGTGGGTTTGCCAAAAACTCCGCCACCATGTTCGTGAACAGTTTGAGGCACCAGGCGTTCATAAGCAAAAGAAAAAGCTGGCTGCCGAAGACACGGCACCAGCTTTTGAAAAGGTTGTTTGTACTGCGGGAGGCGCCCAATGCAAAGGCTACGGGTGCGGTAAACACCAGAATACCCAGTGTGATATATCGCTCAGCGGCTTCCAGCAGCAGTTTCAGGTAGTTCCAGGCAAGGATGACCAGCAGAATCAGGGTGATGAGAGCGACCGAGCCGTTGGCGATGACACCGATGATGACGAGCAACACTGCACGGAAATCACCAAACTGCACAGTGGGCAGGGAGCTGCTCAGCACCCAGTTGTAAGGGGTTCCGCCGATACGCAGGGCCAGGTTGACGATGTCATCGGCATACCAAATACACAGCAGGAAGATCCCACTCCGGAACAGCAGTTTTACGGGGTCCTCGGTTTCCACATCCAGGCCGGCCCCATAGTTTTTGAATAAGGACCAGACTAGATTTAACAATAGCAGCCCCACGCCGATCCAGACAAAGATCTCGTACATGGTCTCGGCGGCGGGAAAATACCGCTTGAAGGTGGACATATCACAACCGAGGGCACCCAACACAGAAGAAGTAATGAGATCCAGCAGGTTCATGATCTGCGTGGCAAGCCAATCAACGATCCCGTCTAAGATTCCCATACACCCTCCTTACGACGTGGCTCCGGGCGTCCAGGTGCCGCCGGTGAAGAACGGGGTGACGTAGGCCATGATGAACCCCAGTCCATTGAGAATGGCCCAGGTGATGGCAATACGTTTGAGCCAGGCCCGTGAGTCATCCACAGTCCGTCCATTTTTGGAGAAGTTCATGAGCAGAAGCGCCACGGAGGCGCAGACAACGGCGGTGATGGTGGAGATGGAAACGATCTGGGTGTAAACGTCCTGCATGATCTCGGACGCCTTGCTCCAGACCGTTGTGCCGCCGGTTTCTGCACTGGCCGGCAGCGTGGTCATGCCAACCAGCAGGATGGCGAAAGAAAGCTGGTCGGCCAGCCGCATAACGGTTCTGGCCTTGGGGCGGGAAAGTTTCAGTGAGCGCATGGAATCCTCCTTTGAAGATGGAAAAAGGTACAGGCAAAGGAAAGGGCGCCCCTTTGATCTCACGATCCAAGGAACGCCGTCTCTTAGCCTTTTTGACGGTATTATTATAGCATGGGCCGATTGCAGGAAAAAGGGCGCGTGGTGTACAGTTTTTGTGCAGATTTCGTGCAGTATGCTCTGGTTCCGGGCGAGGAGGTGGCGCGCAGCGAAAACTATTTAGGATTAAACACTGATAGCGTTGAAACAACTTGGTCTGATTGTGTTTTGCCTGCAGCTTTCTAGCTATACTAATAGAGTTGAATCCACACTACAGGAGGGCGGCCGATGACCAATGAGACCTTTGGAACTCGACTGCGTGCTTATCGCAAACAGAGAGGCTTGACGATTGAGAAGCTGGCAGAGCGAGTGGGGCTGTCGCCCAACTACTTGGGGGATATGGAACGCGGGAAAAAGCTCCCCAGCATGGGGACGTTCATCCATTTGGTCAACGTACTGGACATTTCCGCCGACGAGCTGCTTAAAGATGAAATTAACCGTGCATCATATATGATTGATGCTGAGATCAGCGGGAAACTGCAGGGGTTGACTCCCAAGAAACGAGCAGCTGTACTGAAGATTCTGGATTCCGTACTGGAGAGTTTGCCAGACTTAACCGAAGAATGAATGATACTGAGCGATCCGCCATACCTGGGCAAGCTGATTTTGCCCAGGTCTTTTTTTGTTTTGTGACAAAATGTTTACTTTTTTCTCCAGAAAGATGAGTAATATATAAAAGAACGCTTTTGCTCCCATGCACTCTTATGGTATAATGCACACAAATATGATAAAACAAACGCGGTAGGTGTTGGTTTTATGGACGGAGATTGTCAAAATCAGGTTCTTCGGGAAATATTATTGGAGAATATTCAGACTGACATTATGATGGTGCGTGAGGGATTGATTCCCTCTTCAGAGCAGCAACAGCGTCTTGCAGATCTGAAAGACGCCGTAGAAGAAGGGCTGATTTCAAATCGAGAATATAAGAAACTGAGTGCTCAATGGTTGGCTGCGGTGAACAGTATCGAACAGTTAACCGACGAAGCATTTGCTCAGCGCTGCGTGGCAGAATCCGGCGGGAAGATTTTGTACCTTTGGCAGGGTGCCGGAGATTCCGTTGTTATGATCGGGCGAGAGCGGGGAGGCTTTTATTCGGTTGCTTACCTGGATGCCGCAGCGCTGGGAAAGGATATGGCTATGTATGCCCTGCGATGTATGCAGGCGCTGCAATGTTTTGCCGCTTCGCAGGGGGTGGAAGTGATCCCCATTACCGAACGGCAACGGCAGGAATGGTGTCCGCCGCAGTTGATCCCGACTTTGCAGGAGGCCCTGAGTTATGCTGTTGCCGAATTAAGCGAAATGCTGTGAAGATATCGGCATGACGTGACTTAAAGAACCTCGTGCAAAAATGAGAAATACAGAGCCCGCTTTGTTTCATAACCCCAGTTTTTTCAGAACCTCCGTGCATTCCCGGGAGGTATAACCCCACAACACGTTGCTCAGTGTAGAAATGGCATTCTCCCGGTAAGCGTAATAGGTGCGCCTTGACATGGGTGGGAAATGGGCCTCCAAAGCACGAAGGATTTCTCGATAATTCGTATAGGCTTGGGGTGAGAGATAGGTGTAATAAAGCACCCAGTAATACAGTTCGCCCTTTTTGTGGTGGGATCGCATGAGCTGGATGGCTGCATCCAGCAGTTGCATCATTTTACGGCTGCGATCCAAAGAACGCGCGAAGGATTCAATCCGTGTGCTGGCCTTTTCAGGGCTGGCAGCGGTCAGATCGGCAAGACTGCCATAGTCGGCAGCGCCAAATTCAGCTCTGAATTCCGCCTGCAGATCCAAATCTGCCAGTTCCAGGTTCCAGGCAACGTCACGGTAATTTTTCAGCAGTTTCCAGGTGTCATGGAAGTACGGGTGCTCTTCCGGCACCTTTTTTGTTTTTTCTGCCATGGTCAAATCACCTCCACTTCCACGTCAGGGCAGCTTACAGCCGGCTCAAGTTTCAGACTGAAATGATAGAGTATGCCGCTGGCAGCGCAGAAGATGGCTAAGTCGTACAGGTGGATCTCCTCCTTGCAGCCGGACAAATTTGATAATCTATATAGGGCATTAGGACAGGCAGAACAGCGGAAACCGCTTGCAAACAGGGCGTTTCGCAGATTTTCCAAAATGAGCGGGACATCGGGTTTTGAAACGCTTTCTTGCAAAAATCCGGGGCTGGCAGATGGTTCTGGATCGTGTGCCATAGGGCACTCTGCGGTCGAAGATTTCTCTACAGGTGTAGAATTCAATCGTGAGGTCAGTTCATCGGTCTGGGGCACGGTGTCATTCATGCAGAACATGATGGGGAGATAGCCGCGCAGTATGATAACGGATCCTTGCTTTCCGGAGCAATGGTAAGTGGAAAGAAGCCCAAGCGCTTCAAACTTTTTAAGGACACGATGCACGGTAGCCTTGGAAACCTGCCATCGTGCCGCCAGCATGGCACAGCTGGTCAAAGGCAATGAACCTTCCTCGCGGAAGTACACCACGGGGCAAAGCTCCGAGCCCGGGATCTGAGAATCCTGAAAGACTGTGTTCAACCACAGATCCAGCAGCATATCTGCCTCCGAACAGCGTTCCGTACCAATGAGTGCGGAGAGTTGTTTTATAGGAAAGAAAAAGAACCCCATGTCCTTGGGACACGGGGCGGAGTATGACAGGGCTGTATTGGTTTGTGGCCAGCAGACGATTTTGAAACGCACGATCTTGAGGTGGGGATCGTCCTTGCTCTCGACCAGGTGCATTGACTCCAGGCGGGCCAGGAGTTCACGGAGCTGTTTATGGGTGCGGAGATGGAGCTGTTGGCAAAGCTCGCTATAACGGGCGACCCATTCGCCAGCCTGTAAGACATAGCGCTTCCCGTCAATGGTGCGTATAGATGTGCGAAAATTGGCCAAAGCAAACAGCGCAACATAGCGGTACAACATTCCCTGCCCTTTTTTGCGGATCTGTGCGTTGTCTGCCAGGCGATTGATAAATCTGCGATAGATTCGGCAGTACGGGAAACGGACAAGTTGTTTGGCTTCTTGTTTGTTCTTCACGGGTGGTCCTCCAATCTATAGGTGAAGATGACAACAGAAAGACAAACAAGGTGGTGGGAGGAGAAAAAACTTATGAGCGCTGGGTGGCCAGGGTGCGCAGAAAGGCCATATCCTCCTCATGGTTTGGAGAAAGGCTGCAAAGGCGAATGTAATAGGCGGAACAGCAGAATTCCAAAAGGTAAGTCTTTGGGATGATTCTCTCACCGCGGCTATAAATTTTCAGATGCCCTTCTTGAATCCAGTGATTCACAGCATTCCGCCCATATCCGGTCATTTGGGCTACCAATGCGGTGGTCAAGGCATCGGGATAAGAGGCAAACTTCCGCTCAAAATAACGGCGGATTTCTGTTTGCCTTTCCGGCTGTAACAGCTTTTGTAGTAAAGTTTTTTTCTGTACGCTTTGTTTTGAGGTACAATAAGAGCTGAAATACCCTTTGGGAAACAAGACGACCTGATCCCCCGTGTCCATGGCCTCCAGATAATGAATCACATCTTCCAACTGAATTTTGAAGCGCCGGGTCTTTTTCCCGGAGTCCCGGCAGGGAATGATGTGGTTCTCCAACAGCCATTTCGCTTTACGTTTGGAGATATGGCAGATCCGATAGAGTTGGTCCAATGAGATTACGGGCGGGTACTGATCCCGCAGATAAGAATACCGGGCAGACATCAAAGAAACACCTCTCCTACATAAAATGGTAGGGCATCCTTGGAAACCTGCCAGCAAATTGCCGCTGCTTTTCCTTCGCTTTCGCTTGCGGAATATGGGCAGGTATGATAAAATATTCCAAATAAACACCCTGTGAAATTGCCAATGGTAGGTGTAGGAATTTGGTGGAAGAGTTCTTTCCTGGTTCTTTCCTTCGGGCAAAATCAGTGGATGTTTTGAACATAATGGAAAGAACTGAATAGGGTTCAAATAAGTCCATTGAATCCTTACATTTTGGCGGAAATGGCGCTGGAATTCCTCGTGGGAACGAAAAAAGGTGGCTCCATGAAATGCCACTGGATTCCAAGAGATTCTGCAAAGGGATACAAAGCATGCAGGACTCGAAATGCGATAGGGCGTTTGTAGCGCCGCCAGAGTTCAAATCTCTGATGCTCCGCCAATCAACGGTACAACGTGCTTTTTTGAGCACTTTGTACCGTTTTTTTATGCAAAAAACGGAATTTTTGAGTTTGACAATTTCATAACAGGAGAGAAAACGCCCTGTTTTGGAGAGAAATCACACTTTTTTAAGTGTCATTTCCCGGATTTGAACCCATTCCAAGCCCGTTCAGCATCGCTTCTGCCGAAGAAACCTTGGAAGCGTAGTCCAAATGCGAATAAATATTCGCGGTGGTAGAGAAATCGCTGTGTCCCAGCCACTCCTGAATCATCTTCATCGGGACACCGTTTGCCAAAAGCAAACTGGCGCAAGAGTGGCGCAAATCGTGAAAGCGGATGCGCCGCAGATGATAATTTTGCAAGATAATCTGGAACGAATTGGAGAGATAATCCGGCTTGAGCAGATTGCCCATTGCGTCTACGCAGATGTAGTCTGCGTATTTTTTGTTGTAGCACCTACCGCACAGCTTGCGGTTTTCTTTCTGTTCCTCCTGCAAGGCCAGCAGCCGTTCCCGGAAAACCGGTACAAGCGGCAAGGTGCGCTTGCTGGATTTGGTTTTTGTGCCATTGGATTCTACAAGAACTTCTTTTCCATCCAGCCGAACCGTTGTGACCGTGTGGCAGATTTCAATCGTGTTCTGCTCAAAGTCCACAGCAGCCCATTTCAGCCCTACAACCTCGCTGCGACGCAGACCATAAAAGGCGGTCAACATAACTGCCACCTCAATTTTACTGCCGCGCACAGCGTCGAACAGCGCGTTCATTTCGTCCTTGCTGTAAAAGTTCCCGGTAAATTCATTTTTCTTCGGGCGGTCTACCTTGTCGGCAGGGTTCACATCGATCAGGTCTGTTTTCACTGCGTATTTCAAGGCGCGGTGGATAACCGCATGATAGTGAATGACCGTATTGGGCTTCACACGCTCCAACTGTTCCTGATAAAATGCTTGGATATGAACCGCTTTCAGGTCGCCCAGCGTAACGCCGAGATTTCTAAAGTAAGGAATGATCCTGCTGTTCGACAGTTCTTTGTAGCTTGCGTAGGTTGTCAGCTTGACGGTTGACTTTGCGATTTCCAGCCATTGCACCAGATAATCCGCAAACAGCATGGCTTTGCTGGGCGGACCATTGGGGTCAACGGGTGGCTCAAAGTCGTCTTGCAGCTCACGCATCATCGCCTCGGCGCGCCGCTTGTTGCCCTTGATAGGCAAGCCCGTGGATTGCCATTTGGTTTTGCGTTTGCCGTCATAAGTTTTGTAGGTTAATACCACATAGTAGATACCATTTTTTTCTTGCAGATGCCCTGCGACCATAAAAAAATACCTCCTTCGGTTTGGGTCGCCCCCGATCTGCTGTTGACAAGAACAGCATAACGCATCGGCGCAAAACAATCAACACTGTCGATTCTCTGCTCGACAGTGTT
>ERZ827469.243-NODE-243-length-71816-cov-6.947590_pt1 | contig 71816 bp, 45 predicted proteins | sample MGYA00519917_ERZ827469 | MGnify/ENA primary metagenome ERZ827469 (study PRJEB31778, sample SAMEA3449314) | human gut metagenome | biome: human gut; feature: human-associated habitat; material: faeces | place: United Kingdom | collected 2010/2012 ... | reverse complement strand
GGTTGATATGCATGGTAGCACGATGCTTCTGCTCATCCTGTTGGATGTGATAGCAAAACTGTGAATACATGAGAGGTTCTTCACCGTTGGCACGGCAATCTTCCATGTATTCTGTCCATAGAAGTTTTTTGCTTACTCCGTTACGAAGTAACTCCTTGCGGATGTAATCATAGTCAGGCATCCTTTTATTGGATGTAACTTGATTTGCAGAAGGGAAAAACTTTTTTGCGAGCACAGCATCGGTATCGCTTTCATCAAGTGGCCAGGAAATATCTAATTCCTTAGCTCGCTTTAAAACGCGATTGACCGTTTTCTTGGAGACATTGCAGCTGTCGGCAATGTCCTGCTGACTGAGTCCCAGACCACTAAGTCTGAGAATCTCTCGGTACTTGGTCATAGTCATGACCTCCTTTGAATGTATTTACACCTTTTAGTGCATGATTACATTCTAAGGGATTTATGATAAAGGTTTCCACCACCGGAATGGTGGTTTCCTTAAAAACGGATTTGTGGTTTCCCATCACCGGACAGCGGGGACATGGAGACCGGATTATTCAGTAAGCGCTCAATATTCCAACGCTAGATCTTAATTAACGCTTGTATGTTAGAAAATGAAATTGGGTATGTAGAGGATTACATAACAGTTCATGCGAGCGCAAACGGAGCATTAACCGCGGGATGGTATCAGGATCCTCGGACGAAGAGTTGGTATTATTTTGCAAAGAACGGATATGTATACGAAGGTGTTCATTATATTGATGGGAAGAAATATAATTTCTCAGAAGGTAAGATGATCTAAAAACTTACAAGTAGTGAGAATGGCAAGTGCGAAAGTGCTTGCCATTTTTGCATTTTAGACCTTGATTTTCCTTTACAGATGTTGTAAAGTATATATGTTCATAAAAATGCAAAAGGAGATATACATGAACAAACAAGAAAAAGATATACTGAACACGTTATATCATCAATCAGTTAACAATCAAAGAGAGATATCAGAGTTATCCGGTCATTCTCTGGGAGTTGTAAACAAATCAATAAAAGAATTGATGAATGAAGGTTATATAAATGAAAAATGTGCTGTTACGCCTAAGGCACTTAAAGAATTCAAAGAAAAGGCTCCTAAGAATGCAGTAATTCTGGCAGCTGGGTATGGAATGCGAATGGTGCCTATAAATACCGAGACTCCAAAAGGCCTTTTAGAGGTAAATGGGGAAGTACTTATAGAGCGGACTATCAGACAGCTTCATGAAGTGGGAATCTATGAGATATATGTAGTAGTCGGCTTTATGAAGGAGAGATATGAGTATCTCATCGATGATTTTGGTGTAGAGCTCGTTGTCAATGAAGATTATACGACTAAGAATAATCTATATTCAGTAAAGAAGGTTTTGAATCATTTATCAAATACATATATCATACCGTGTGATATATGGTGCGACAAGAATCCGTACCATCACCATGAATTATATTCCTGGTATATGGTCAGTGATTTGATAGATGATGACAGCACGGTGCGTGTTAATAGAAAAATGGAACTGGTTACCATACCGAAGGCTGCCGGCGGCAATGCTATGATAGGAATTAGCTACCTGCTTGATGATGATGCACAAATTGTCAAAGGCAGAATTGAAACACTGTGTAGTAATTCGGCTAATGATGGTGCCTTCTGGGAGACTGCACTGTATGATAAGGACAGAATGTTTATTACTGCCAGGGTAGTACATTCGTGGGATGTGGTTGAAATTAACACATATGAGCAGCTCAGAGAGATGGACAGCGATTCAAATCATCTGAAAACTGATGCAATACAGGTTATCTGCGATGCTTTATCTGTATCAGCAGACGATATTGTAGATATTACGGTATTGAAAAAGGGCATGACAAACCGCTCATTCCTGTTCTCATGTAAAGGGAAAAAATATATCATGAGAATTCCGGGAGAGGGAACAGATCAGCTGATAAACAGACGTAATGAAGCAATGGTTTATAATACTATTGATGGCAGACATATATGTGATGATATCGCTTATATAAATCCGGATAATGGATATAAAATCACTGCGTTTTTAGAAAATGCGAGAGTATGTGATCCGGAAAATAATGATGATGTTTGTAAATGCATGAAGCGTCTCAGAGAATTTCATGATATGAAGCTTAAAGTAAATCATGAATTTGATATATTCGGTCAGCTTGAGTTTTATGAGAGCCTGTGGGATGGTTCGCCTTCTGCATACAGACATTACAGGCAGACTAAGGAAAATGTCCTTTCACTCAGACCGTATATAGAAGCTCATGTAAATGAAAAGGTTCTTACGCATATTGATGCTGTTCCGGATAATTTCCTTTTTGTTAAGAATGAAGATGGAAATGAGGACATCAGACTTATTGACTGGGAATATGCAGGAATGCAGGATCCGCACGTAGATATAGCCATGTTCTGCATATATTCCATGTATGACAGGGAGCATGTGGATAAGTTAATTGATGCATATTTCACAGAAGGGTGTTCAGCTGAAATCCGAATAAAGATTTATTGTTATATTGCAGTATGCGGACTTTTATGGAGTAACTGGTGTGAGTATAAGAGAAATCTGGGCGTTGATTTTGGTGAATATTCACTTAGACAGTACAGATATGCAAAGGATTATTACAAAGTAGTACAGGATGAACTGCAGAAATTGGAGGATAATTAAAAATGCATGAAGTAAAACGCGCGATTATCATGGCAGCAGGACTTGGTAATCGTATGAGACCGGTAACGCTTACTACTCCGAAGCCATTGGTAAGGGTGAATGGAAAGCGTATGATAGATACGGTTATTGAAGGCTTACATGATAATGGAATAACGGAGATTTATATTGTTGCCGGATATTTAAAGGAACAGTTTTATGAATTAGAGAATGAATATCCGGGAGTTACTATAATTGAAAATCCTTATTATGAAAGCTGTAATAATATTTCATCACTATATGTTGCAAGAGATCATATTGAGGATGCAATTATTCTTGATGGCGACCAGATTATATATAATCCTGAAATTCTATCAAAAGAATTCGAACGTTCGGGTTATAACAGTGTATGGACTGATGATAAAACAAATGAGTGGCTTCAGACAGTAGAAGATGGAATTGTAACATCCTGCAGCAGGAATGGTGGAAGTCATGGATGGCAGCTTTATAGCATCTCCAGATGGACTGCGACAGATGGGCGCAAACTGAAAAAACATCTTGAAATGGAATTTGAGAACAAAAAAAATACTCAGATATACTGGGATGACGTTGCAATGTTCTGCTATCCGGATGAATATCAGCTTGGTATATATGAGATGCAAAAAGGTGATATTATTGAAATCGACAATTTGCAGGAGCTTGCTGAGATAGATAGCAGCTATAAGAAATATATGGAGGATTAGTATTATGAAAGAGAAAAAAATTGATTGGATTATCACACTTGTGCCATTAGCAATAATTGTGGCATTGTGTATATTATTTTTCGCATTGCCTGAGCAGTCAAATGCCATACTCAGTCAGGTGAGATTTTTCTTTGGAGATACGTTTGGTATTTATTACCTGATTATAGGTTTAGGCATATTTTTGATATCTATATTTATAGCTGGTTCGAAGTATGGAGATATTGTTCTTGGAGAGCCGGATGAAAAACCAAAGTACTCATTCTTTTCATGGGGATGTATGATGTTCACATGTGGTCTGGCAGCAGATATTCTTTTCTACTCATTTTCTGAGTGGATTATGTATGCAACCAATCCCCACATTAAGGAGCTTGGAAGCATACAGGAATGGGCCGGTGTATTTCCTCTGTTTCACTGGAGCTTTATTCCATGGGCATTTTATCTTGTTTTAGCAGTTGCATTTGGTTTTATGCTTCATGTAAGGAAAAGAAACCGTCAGAAATATTCGGAAGCATGCAGACCTGTTCTTGGAAAACACACAGATGGTTTTGCAGGACGTATTATAGACCTGTTAGCTGTATTTGCACTTTTAGCAGGAACAGCAACCACATTTAGTGTTGCAACACCTCTTATGGCAACAATTATTGGAGATGTGTTCCATATATCACTTAGCAGAACAGCAATCAATATCATTATCCTTATAATTACATGTATAGTTTATACATATTCATTATTACATGGATTTAAGGGAATAAGCATTTTGGCAAAAGTCTGTATCTATTTCTTCTTTGGACTGCTTGCTATTGTACTGCTGTTTGGCGGTGAAACAAGATATATTCTTGAGACCGGATTGTCATCTCTTGGCACTATGGTGCAGAATTTTATAGGATTATCTACGTATACCGATCCATTACGTAAAACCAACTTTCCTCAGGACTGGACCATATATTACTGGGCTTACTGGATGGTATGGTGTGTAGCAGCTCCTTTTTTTATTGGAAATATATCAAGAGGCAGAACTATCAGACAGACAATTCTTGGAGGATATGGATTTGGTGTTGGCTCTACGCTCATCAGCTTTATCATCTTAGGCAACTATTCAATGGGAAAACAGATGTCAGGAGCAGCAGATTTTATTGCGCAGTACAACAAGAGTGGCGATTTATATGAGTTGATAGTTACTATTCTTAAGACATTGCCATGTGCACCTTTGATAATGATAATAGTTTTAGTGACAATGATTGCTTTTTATGCTACATCATTTGATTCTGTTGCTTTAACTGTATCATGTTACAGCTACAGGAAATTAGGTGAGGATGAGCAGCCGCACAAACTCATTCAGCTGATGTGGTGCATACTGCTTATACTTTTACCAATTGCCCTGTTATTTGCTGAGAGCTCAATGAGTAACTTGCAGTCTGTAAGTATAGTTGCTGCATTTCCGATAGGCATAGTTATTGTTTTGATAACAATCAGCTTTATGAAGGATGCGAAGAAATATATGGGTGAATTAAAGAATAAACAGAAATAAAATAGTGTATAATATGATGTGTGTTGTAATTGATGAAGACGAAAATATACGAAAAACATTAAAATAATAATAGATTTCTGAAAATAATGATATTGATTTTACTATATATAAATTGTATAATAATTATACGAAATGTTTCGAAAATATATGACGGAGTTAAAACGATATCTAGATGAGGTGATTTATTATGAAGTACAAAAAACTATTGTGTAGTATGATTTTGGCTACAGTATTTATGGGATTTAAACAAAATGTTATGGCTAGTGATAAAACAATTGTCATTGAGGATTTATCAAGGCAAGAGGATGCTGCTAGTACAATTGATTGTTTTGCTGACGTACCATTAAATGAAATGGTAGTATGTTCGGGCAGTAATGGAAAATGGATTCAGAACTCTAACGGTTGGTGGTATCAGTATGCAGATGGTACATATCCAAAGAATGGCTGGGCAACAATAGATGGATCAAAGTATTATTTTAATTCAAACGGCTATATGCGGACCGGCTGGCTAAATGATAATGGGAAGTACTATTATCTTGAAGGAAGTGGAAGACCGGCAGTAAATAAATGGATAAGCGGAACCTATTATGTAAAAGCAGATGGAAGCATGGCTGTAAGCGAATGGGTAGATAACAACAAGTATTATGTCGATGCCAACGGAAAGAAAATAGAGGCTCCAAAAGGAGAACAATGGGAAACTCCGATATTATAAGAAAATTTTGTTTATATTATCGAAAATTTCCATATTTATCAAATTTACTAGAAATAATCATAACAGTTAGATCCTTGTTTATAATACTAACTTATAACCTAACTTTTATAGTTGAAATAACAGCACGAGGAGATAGAGGACAGAGATGTCCTCTATCTTAATTTATATTGTCATTGAGCAAAGTGTAAAACTTTCGGGTAATCAAACTTTTTGAGGGTTTGCCAAAGTTTATGAGGGTCAGTCGTGAGGGGAATTTATGAGGGCCTCATGTTATACCAGACCCTTTTTGTGGTTATTCTATTTCGTATTCTTCAGGGTATGGGATTTCATGATTTGAAAGTATCTTTTTTAGTAAACGTCAAACCATCCGCCTTGGATAACTAGCATTTTTGTGAGACACTCTAAAAAACACGAAAAAACTAATAGTTTTTTAGAGGAGGTAAACTATCATGGATTCACTCACCCATAATGTAAGGCGTGCTAACTGGTTAAATATTATAAATCAATGTAAGGAACGACCTGCAAACGTAACCGTCCGACAATGGCTGAAAGACAACGATATCAACGAGAAATCTTATTATTACTGGCTGCGCAAGTTTCGTAATGAATCATACGGCCAGATGCAGATTCCTGCGGTTACTGAAAACCCTACAGAAATTTCTTTTGTTGAGTTCGCTGCTCCGGCATCGGAGAAAGTTGCTAAAATCACTCGTGTCGTACTTTGGTTGACAAAAAGCTTGCAGACGTAACAAACGCAAACTGTTGGGCGCATGCAAGGCGTGATTTTGCGGATGCGGTTAAGGCTGCAGAAAAAAAGCTCCATCGTCTGTAAGACAATCGGCTGCATACCAGGCTTTGCAGAAGATCGCCGAGTTTTATAATGCTGATACCGGGTTAAAAGGACTCTCATCAAAGGAACGTCTTCAAAAACGGCAGGAACTGATCAAGCCGATGGTTGAAGAATTTTTTGCGTGGGTAAAACAGCAGGCGAGTGACTGTACAGTATCTCCAAAATCCAAAACAGGTCATGAACTTAATTTTGTAATTAATCAGGAAAAATACCTAAGAGTATTTCTCGAAGATGGTGATGTTCCAATTGATAATTCCGCCTCAGAGAGAGCTATACGTACCTTTTGCCTTGGCAAGAAAAACTGGATGTTCCACAATACTGCAAAAGGAGCCTCTGCCAGCGCAATGGTATATAGTATTTCTGAAACCGCAAAGCTGAATAATCTGCGACCGTATTATTACTTTAAATATATCCTTACAGAGTTGCCTAAACTCTTTGATGAAAGAGGAAATATAGATTCTACAAAATTGGATTATCTCATGCCATGGTCAGATAGCCTTCTGGATGAATGCCGGAAACCACGCCGCTCATAATAGGCGGCGTTGATTTTAACGACCTGCGTATGATTTGACGTTTATGAATAGTATTGTGAATATTGGAGATTATATGGCATATAATATGTTTAAAACTTCTAAGATATATAATTTGATATAAAACAAAAAAATGTTTTGACCACAGAAATTGGACGTGATATACTATGTATTATGTAAGGCAAAACAAAATGTTGATTTAATAGGAGGCGATAACATGCTGATTAGCTATAAATATAATAATTTTCTGTCATTTAGACAAGAGGCGGAATTTACTATGTTGGCTCCAAGTTCTAAAGTAAAAAGCAGATTTCCCAATAACTATGTAGAGCTTGAAAATGGATATCAAGTATTAAAAGATGCAGTTATTGTTGGTGAAAATGCAGGTGGAAAAAGTAATTTTGTTAGAAGCTTAAATTATTTCAAGAACTTTTTTGTTGATAGCGATAGTGCAAATGCATCAAAAAATACAATAAATAATAATAATATTAATGGGAAATGTCCTTTGAAGTCAGATTTTGATCAGATATTTGAAATGGAATTGACTAATAAAGGGGGGCGAATTTTTAGGTATTTGTTGCATGTGGATTATATGGGGATTGTAGAGGAAAAACTTGAAGCTAAAGAAAAGAAAACAGTTTCATATAAGCCGGTGCTTCATGTAAAAAGATCAGAGAACAATTATGAATGTGAGTCGGACAGGGATAACTGTAAACTAGATGAATGCAAATTAAGAGGAGTTATGTCTTACCAACTCACAATTCCAGGTATTAGTGATGAAATAAAGAAGATGTTGGAAGAAACAATTGAGGATATAAATCCAATAGGATTGTTTACAACTAAAATGGCTCTATTGGGAAATAAACTTGCAATTGAATTTATTGGTATTGTTAAAAACGATATTTGTCCGGAGTCGGTTCCGCTTAATTATGATTTTGTGCTTTCTGTTCAAAAGGATAATTCTGATTATAAGGAGATACTTTATAAAAACGAGTTTTTTGAAATATTTAAAATGGTTGATTACAGTATTAGTGACATAAAAATTGATGATGAAAAGCCGTTTATGGAGACACTTATATATAGAAAAAAGAAAAATGGAGATACATTTTCGCGAACGATTGGAGCTGATTCGAGCGGTGTAAGAGAATTCTTTGCATGGGCTATTCAGATTTATAAAGTAATTTATGAAAATAAGATTGTAATTGCCGATGAAATGGATAGGGTGTTAAATCCAATTTTGTCGGATAGAGTAATCACATTTGTTAACAGCAAAAAACACTTTGGACAATTTATTTTTACATCACACAATATTTTACATTTAGATTTGAAAAACTACATGAAAGAACAAATATATTTCGTTTCAAAAGATGTAGAAACGTTAGAGTCAGAACTATATTCATTAGCAGATTTTCCGGAAGTTAGATATGAAACTACAAAGATATATGAGTTTTATATGAAGGGTATATTGGGAGGTACTGCAAGTGAGTAGAAAGAAACGATTAGTAAAGAAGGTTTTTAAGGTTTTTTGTGAAGGAGACACAGAATACAATTATTTTGAATACATAAGAAAAAATAAAAAGGTGTCTTTGGCAATACGTCCTATCAATATGAAGGGTGGTGGATATGCAAATTTTCTTGATCAAATAAAGGGAGATGCTAATTCAAATTGCCTTGCTAAATTTATTGTGATTGATGGGGATAGAGCACTTAGCTTTCCGGGAGAACTGGATGCATTAAAAGAGATAATAGATTATTGTAAGAAACAGAATAGCAGTAAAAGAACTCCATATATTCTAATTATTGATTATCCGGATTTTGAATATGTTGCTTGTTTACATACATACGCATACAAAGGACAAAAAGTTGAACAGTATATAAAAAGAGAATTGGGATATAGGGACGTAGATGCCTTCAAGGCAGATGATAAGGTTTTTAAGGTGTTGGTTGAATCGGGAAAAGGATCTATAGAGCAATTAATTAAATCCGTTAATCATGCTACGGCAATAGTGAATAATGATTTTTCTATTAACAAAAGTAAATATGAGATATTTGTTAAGTCTACAATAAATATGAGTAACCTTGGAAAAAAAGGAACTAATTTTGATGACTTTTACAAGGTCTTGGGTGAACTTGGAGTTGTAATTTAATAATATTGAAGGTGTGTATAATAAAAATAAAATTCATGCCGGTGTGAAATGAAGGGAGTATAAAACAGGGGCGGGAACTAAAGAAAATTATAGAATAAAATTTAAAAATTAAGGATATACTATGGATGAGAAGCAAATAATAGAAGAATTAATACGAGATTGGGCACTTGAATGGAAAAGTGATCAAGAAGTATTGTTCAAAGAATTGTTTTTAGCTATATACTATAAAACAAAAGGTAAGAAGGAAAAAAATCGTAAATTGAATTTTATAGGGAAATTCATATTTATTGGAGTAATTTTTATAGGCATATTAGCTTTGGTGGTATTGTTGTATATAGGAATAAAAAATAAATGGAAAAAGTCGGATTGTATATGGGCAGAGTCGGTTGTTTTATTTATTATAGTTGTTATAGCTGGACTTGTATCAAAATGGATGGATATAATGAAGTATCAAGAGACGTGGGCTAGACATTCATTATTAGTTCATGAAATGGAGTCCGAAATCGTTAAATATCAGTATGGTATTAAGCAATATAGAAAAAATAGTGATAAAAACCAGGTATTTATTAGAAGTATAATAAGAATATGGGATACTAATCAATTAATATTTTCAGATAATATGAAAAACAATGAGAGGATATTAATGGATTATTTTAAAGGTATTAGTAAATTTGCGTAAAAAAACATATGATTTTAAGCATTTTATGGAAAAAACGACATAATATATGTTGTAAAATGAAAAATCAAATGATATAATACAAAATATGATACAAAATATGATACATCTCTATAATATATTATGAGGATTGGGTCGAATGGGAAATAATACATCCGTTTTAATAAGATATTCGAACGCAAACCGATACAAATTTCAATGGTATGCGGAATTTTTACGATTTATTGGTTATTTTGTTTGTGAATATTTAAAAGAAGACAATGATTCATACGAATTAGATGAATACATTTATGACATAGAATTTGATTTGGATAATGATGAAAAAACAGAAATTTATGATGGTATATTAGGCGTATTAGGTAAATTTAAAGGAAATGAATATGAATTGAATTATTTGAAAAAAGTATTTGAAAATTATAATTTATTTCAGGCGGCTGTTACACTTCAATATTTTAGCATTAATTCGACGGTCACATATATGGCAGGTAAACATTTTAAAGAGGCTGCCAATGAGCTAGATGCATCATATAAAAAATATTCAGACACTAATATCCTATATGAATTTAACTATGCACGACTATATTGCCGACAAAAGGCGAATTTAGCGTGTTTTTTGTGTAAAAAGCCATTATATTATACTGAGAATGAACTTGGCAGTATGTGTTCGCAATTTGCTGACGAGTTTCCTGGTGAGAACAATATCTATATGTTGCTCGGATTGATATTTGAGAATTCTAGTCGTAATAAGATGAATGCAGTAAATGCTTTTATTGAGGCAAAAGACAGGATAGGCGAGGAACCGTACGTGTCAAGTGTACTTTATAAGATAGGTAAGGCTTGTGAGGGAGAGGAGAATCTGCGTTGGTTGATGAATGATGCGTATGAAAATGCATATAACATAATGCCGAAATACCGTAATATATATAAAGTAGCACAACAATATATGAAGATGGAAGTTTATAATGAGGCAATAGAATATTTTGAAGAATGTTTGTGTAAGCTTGGCAATAGAACCGACTATATGGATCCATTAGAACAGGAATATTTATTTAAAGTCAATGCTCATTTGTCGTATCTGAGTATTCGCAACAATGATTATTTTAGTGCAGTAGAATATGCAGGAAATGCAAAGAAACTTAAACAACGTATAAAAGATGACATTGATGATAAGGATGGCTTTAATAGATTTTACTATGAAGTATATGGAAATACTGAATGGAATGTAGAAGAGATTATAAATATTGAGCTGAATAGAATGGCTGAAGATAATATTGATCAATATCTAGGAACCGCATATCATAATATGGGATTAGATGATATTGCCACAAAAATTTTAAATACTGCAGAATGATAGAGTGCGTAAGATATTTAATGATATTTTACGCATTTCTTTTTAAGAAGGGAAGGTAGTAAAAATGAATAACAAAAGAGAACTGTTGATTGTACAAGATGAGCAAAGAGATTGGAAAAAGGGTGAACATGAGATATGGCATCCATTATATTTAGATGGATATAAAGTGGGGCTTAAAAATATATTTACAAAGGCATATGAAGAGGACACCGAACAAAACAGAAAGAAGCCTAAAAGAATCATAACGGATGAACAAAATAATATTTTATCATTTATTGGAAAACGTGGTTCCGGTAAAACGACAGCAATGGACGAATTTTGCAGAATTTTGGATTCGTTGGATGCAAAAGACGAAAGTAGATGGTGGATTAAACAGACTGAAAATAGAGAGATATATGATCAGCTAAAGAATGGATCGTTTAAATTTCATATTTTACAGCCTATAGATGCATCACTTTTTGACGAAAGTGGCGATTTATTTGAACAAATAATTGCAAATTTATACAGATATTTTGATAAGCAAACAAAGGAAGGATATATAGATTTATGTTCAGAGAATAATTCCTATGCTGGAATGTACACAGATATTATGAAACGGTATTATAGCAACATTGGTGATAAAGCCAATAGGGGTACATCTTTTTCTGTTGCAAATATGATGAGCTTTGCGTCTGACAATAATGAAATACAGAAAAAAATAATAGAATTGATAGAAGTGTATCTGGGCAGTCGAAAGTGGGATTACGAGTATATAGTTATAACGATTGATGATATTGATTTGAATATTGGACTCGGATATAAAATGTTGGAACAAATACAGAAGTATTTTGCATATAGCAGAATTATAATTCTTGTATCAATGGATTATGATCAGATGAGAATGGTATGTGAAAAACATTTTTGGAATTGTCTTGGGGGAAAGGACAGAATTACTAGTGAAAAGTATAATCAACAGTATATTAAAAATCTGACTAAAGATGTTATGACAAAGATTTTTCATATATCGCAGAGGATATATCTTCCGGATCTGGGCGCAATTTTGAAAGAGACGCACGTAAAAGAAAATGAAGGTGCCCCAGGAAAATTAATAAAGGGGTACATTGTTGAAAAAATAGTAAAAAAACTAAATATATACTATGATCTTGATGGTATGAAGAAACATTTTGTCGAACCGGAGACAATAAGAGAATTTGTTGTTTATACAGAATTTTTGGATTCATTGGATGATATTGAGATAAAACGGCTGGATATTGATCCGGAAGATGCACTAAAAATATATGATGCAAACTACAAACTTTTTTCTAAAGATATAGTTGAGCGGATGGCTCAGAATCTTCTTTCGGCAGAGCAAATGGTTGCGTTTAGAAAATTGCAATCACGTGATGTGGAAAGAAGAGCTAAATATTTCGTGAATTCATATATTGATGAGAGTGGAAATATAATTTTTGGAAATATAGATGAGCCTTCAAATAGTAAGAAAACTCATCTAATTAATAAGAAGAGTAAAGCTTTAAAAGGACCGGAGTATAGTTATGGGGAGCTTTTGGAACAGATTTACGACTGGGGTAGATTACCGGACAGAGATTGTTTTGATGATAAACCTTATATATGGTGTGTTTTGGCAATGTTTACAACTGATATGACCAACGCATACATACATTTTAAATATGACGTCAATAATAGCAAAAAAACATTTACAAAAGAAAAGGTTGATTACAAAAAGCAGCTGTTAAGCTTTATTGGGGATGGATTTGGAAGTGCATGGCTCAAGGATGCTTTTCCAAAAACTCCATTTATACCTTTGACTGTGAATCTATCAAAGACTACTACAAAAGATACAGTGAATAATATAAAGATGACAAACTATGGTTTTGATAATAGTGTATCTTTGCGTGACTTGAAAATAGTCATACCGGATTTATTGTTAAAAGAGAAGCATTATAGCAGCATAGAATTAAAAAAATATATATCTGAATCACACATTATTCAGACTATGGCATTGATTGATATGTGCTTTTCGAAGATCGTTAATGGTGAGATTAAGAGGATAAAATTTTCAGTAAAAGATGACACAGACGGTTTGTATATTGGCGTAAGTAGTGATTATAGTGTGAATTTAGATATGATGTCTTTTGCAGTAAAAGCAATTGAGTATAAAGAATGTCAGGAAGCATTGATAAATAATATCAAGGAAGTATTGATTGAAATATTGAAACATGTGAATTTTAATAGCATAGATATTAAAACCTCAGATATAGAAGGATTTATAAAGGAAAAACTACCTTTTAGATATGTGAATAAAAAAAATAAAGATTTATATTTCCCATTTTATGATCTGGATTTATCATATAATGTGCTTAAGCGTGTTAGAAATGAATTTAAAAATACGTCGAACCCTGCACCGGATTTGAGTACTGCTATGAGAAGGTTTTATGGAAAAATAGCAGAGCTTCTTGGGAATGAAGATAAGAAATATTTGGATTTAGGAATAGAAAATCCGAAATTTAGGGATAAGTACCTGGCATGTCCGTTTGTAAAGGCAGTGTTAGATGTAAAAAATCTTGATATGATCAAAGCAATAAATAACTTTGAAGAAATCTTGATTAATAACATGACACTGACTCCGGGTGGAGATGCCGGAGTTGCACCAATACAAGATGCGGAGGAATAAATGGAATTCTCAGATTACAGAGTAATATTATTTTTTAGAAGAACTCTTCCAAATATTATTTTAAAGAATGATGAATTTTATAAAAGGTATGATGCCACGTTGTTTGAGGAAATTGTTAGGCATGACATTGTAGAGATGACAGAATCAGAAGCGAAATATGCATACAATTATCTGGATAATTTATATGATGAATATTCTGCCGAAAATGGATTGAATGTATTCAATGCGTTATTAAGTGTAGCATCAAAATATCTAATAATTAGAGATAATTTACCGGTGTGTAGATATGATAGTATACTTGAATGGCATAAATTGGTGGAAAACGTAGGGGAAGATTTGATGGTATGTGCATTTTTGGCACAAAAGTCGAAGCTTGATGGAAGAGAATGGAATAATTTTGCTTGGAATCCGGTTATAGGGCATGATAATATGCAATTAAATAAGGTAATGGAAAGAGGACTTTCGGATAATCATTACCATTTGTTTGGCTCATCACCTACATTTAAGCTTATATGGATTAAACTGATGAATGATTTTGAGGATGAGGAATATGTAAATGCATTGATGAAAATGGATAAACATTATATGTCAGCTGAAAAAAGATATTCGGGTGTGGAAGAGAAAAAATCTTTTATTAGAATGAGGTTTCAAGCAGCAATAATAAGATATTACCTTAATTTATATATACGAAAATTAGAGCAGGGAACAAACATAGAAAGCTTATTAGACCATTGTCAGGAAATTCAAAAAGTGTTAGATAATGAGAAGGATGGATTCTTTTATTATAAAGAACTGGAGATGAGAATTGATGGAAAAAAGCTGAATGCTATTTTGCCAAATGGGACATTTATTGATGATTACGCCTGCATAGGACTGATAAATAATGATATAAATTCGTCATTTGCAGGTGAACGTTATTTGATGTACAGGATGCTTAGAGGTTACATTAATGGTGTAAAGATACCGGATAGGCTGATGAATTGGTTTTATACATATCTGGTAATAAAAGCGCAATTTAGATTTGAATTGATTCAGGTAAATCAAAAGGTGGGATTTGACAATTTCTCATATTACAGTAAAAGAAAAAATGAATTTTTTAATAAACAAGCTGATGTTTTGAATATGATAAAACATGCTGTGGGTGAAAGTTTTTATACAAGAAATTTACGTTCATTAGAGATTAGAATAACGCCTAAGAAAACTGCAGGGCAGAATATGGAATATATAGAGACGTGTGATGAATGCATAAAGGAATATCTAGGCGATAGTATATGTGCTGATACATATTATGTGTTTCATTTTCCGAAGAAAGGATATAAAAAGACTGATATAAAGTATAGACTTCCATTTATAGAGTGTCGTCATTCCCAATATAGAGAAATATTAGAAGAAGTATCAGAAGAAATAATTTCATTTAGAGAATTGTATCCGGAACAAGCTGGTAGAGTACTTGGAATTGATGCATGCTCAAATGAATTAATATGTAGGCCGGAAGTGTTTGGAACAGTATATCGGAAGCTTCGCCAGCATATTAGCAGTATGCAGCAGCTTAGGATGACGTATCATGTGGGAGAAGAGTGGAAAGATGTAGCAGATGGACTTAGGGCGATTGATGAGGCTATATTATTTCTGAATATGGGAAATGGTGATAGATTGGGACATGCTACAGTGCTGGGGATTGATATAGAGGATTGGTATCAGAAAAAAAATAATGAAGTGTGGCTGTCGTATCAGGAATATTTGGATAATATAGCCTGGATATACAATAAACTTGTTGAATTTGAAATTGCAGACTGTGAGGCTGTTAAAGGCTATCTGGAATCGGAATTTGATAAAATGTACGCCAATATGTTCGAGAATGTGCCGTATACAAGGGGGATTGAACGTTCAATTAATTTATATTATGAAAGCTGGAAACTTCGAGGTGATGATCCAAGCGTATATATTACGGGAAAATATGTATCGCCGGTAATATTTAAATGGTATTATGTGAATATGGAGATACAGGAAGGAAATATCATAAGAGATAACATGACGATATCCAAATTGGTGTACTTATACCATTATTCAACACAGGTGAGGATAAATGGAGAAAAAACATTACATAAAAAAGTGAATGCGATGTATATAACATGTATGAAAAAAATTCAGCAAGCTATGCAGCGCAAAGTTGCAAAATATGGAATATGTATTGAAACAAATCCAAGTTCTAATTTTAAAATAAGTACACTTGATACATATGAAGAACATCCTATTACTAAATTTTATAATATGGGATTAACATGGAATGAAGAATTGCTGGATAAGTGTCCACAGATACATTCATCTATAAATACAGATGATAAGGGGCTATTTGACACATCACTGGAAAATGAATATGCGTTAATAGGTCGCTCACTGGAGAAAAAAAATTATAATAAACAGTATGTGTATGAATGGCTCGATAGGATAAGAGAAAATGGAAATCAACAAAGCTTTAAAACAAGATATAAGGATGATACCTGATATATATTGTTGTAACATCCCTGCAACAAAACTGAAATAATGTATAATGAATCTCCATAATTTAACAGTATGTTTATAAAAAATGTCGAAATTTGTGAAATATGACACAGAAATATTGACAAACGCTAATTATGAGTGAAAATAACAATCGAGTACCTGACTTTGAGAGTTAAAATGCAAAAATGGTGCTAAGCCACCGGTTTAAAACCGATGACTTAGCATTTTTTTAATATCACTTTCAGATAAAAAATAGTTTGTCAAAAGTAAACGCTTCATAGTCAGTATATAGAATGCTTTATGATTTTTGAGAAAATAGACTTAACATTTTATACCAGTCTAAAAAGTTTATTAAAAACTTTTTAGACAGTCAGGAGGGTTAAATTTATGAAATCTCAAACATCACAAGTAGCACGCAGCTGTCGCATTCGTGAATAGGCTGCAATGGGTCAGGAATGCCGGAATCGTCCAAATGGCATGTCTGTAGATGAATGGTGTCGGGCAAATAATATCACCAAGACGAATTACTATTATTGCTTTGAGTTGAAAGATATTTCATTAATAATTGTATTTCCTCTCAAAATAGTCAACCCCAGGAGCAAAGGAATTCTAAGCTCTTAGATGCCTACTCCCATTCGGGAACCCAGCTTTAATCCGTCACAAGTTGACTACAAATATTATAACATGATTTTATTGAATGGCAAATGTAAATTATTGTAATAAAAAACAATCCAAACAATATTGTCCATTTCATTTTTAGTGTTTATGATTCCTTATCTTGTCCATTCTCAATTTCAAGGTCTTTCATTTTTTTCTGAAGAGCCTTGTATTCCTTTAAAGAAATAGTCTCTTCCTCTGTAGTAATTACTGGAGCAAGATTTTTAATCCATGTAGAGACTGTGCCTTTTGGAATGCTATATTCGTTACTTAGTTCAGTTACACCTTTGCCAGCTTTACAATGCAGATCAACAATCTGCTGTTTAAACTCAGGGGTGTATGATTTTTGATTTTTAGCCATTATGTTGAACTCCTTTTTCTATAAGTATAGCTTGTTCAACATTTCGTGTCTATGGTTATATTCTAGCACCAAGATATGATATATGTTGTAACATCCCTGCAACGAAATTGAAATAATGTATAACGAATACCCATAATTTAACAGGATGTTTATGTTTGTGATTCCTTTTTTGTCCATTACTTGACATCTTGATTGTCCAGCTATAGACCATTATACTGTGCTTATCAAGAAAGTGCGAGATAAGTAGCATTATTTTCAGAACTGCTTATAACAAGCAAATCAGACCTAGTTTGATAGGAGCGTATTTGTTGATATCTGCTTGATATAATTAGGTATCGATTTTTACCATCAAATAAAAACGAAAGTCTTTTGCTATAAATGTTATTATCTAATTCTTCTATGATCAGTGAGACATGATATTTCTTTTTGAATGTCCAGGTATCAAGTAAACCGATACCGGTACCACCTTCATTTGTATGAGTAGAAGCTTCGGAAATACCCAATTTCATATATGTATCAATTTTGAAAGGAATTCCACTATCTGAAACAGAGATGGTTGGAGTTCCTTTTAGCATTTGAAGAGATAATTCAATAGAGCTAGCATGTGCATATTTAGTTGCTATTATTGCATTTTCCAATAGATCTGAAAAAAGGTGAACAAGATCCAATTCATTTGCGGTGGAATATATTGAATTAAAAAATGTACCATCAAAATTGAATTTCAAATTAATGTTATCAGCGGCAGCTTCTTTTGTCATAAAAGAAATAATTGCATCAATACCGGAATATCCTGTTTGTGGAATAGAGGTTATATTTGGTACACATTGATTTAAAAGCTCCTGCCTATATGTCTTGATTGAGTCTATTTCATCAGACAAAGATAAGCCCTTTAAACGCAGGGTATTAATATCCGATTTTTCAGTTGCCATAAGATAAGTGCATACCGAGTCGGACATAGCATTTACGATTCTATTATCTTTATGAACGATAGCACCCAATTTCTTATTTTCTTCCTCAAGCTTAGCTATATAGGCTTTATCTTCTGACTTGGAAGTGCGTAAAGCCTGTATTTCGAGAAGACGTAGCTTTTCCTTATAGCTTTTAGAAATTTGTGCTCTCCACCAGTATAGGATAATGATTAGACAAATTGGAATAATGGTAGCTCTTAACCTTCGAGTTGTGTATTGGTGATATGGAGACACCTGCTCGATAGTCATTGTTCCTAATGATATTAAGCAAATGAGAGTGTTGCAGTTTACCATTCCGTTGAATATTAATGCAGTTATACTTTGATACACTGGTTTTATCTTTAATATGCACATGAGTATTAATGGGTATAATGCACAAATTATAATAGTAATTCCGGGTACATGTGTAAATGACATGTTCAAAAAAACGACAAGTAACGAGCATAAAACTAGGGATACTACATTGAAAAGCAGTAGATTAATAACGTATGAGGATAGTGATATACAAATCGTTGATAATGACCATTTCTTTTTGTTAAAGCATGTAAAAGCTGTAAAGAAAGCAACCGGCACAAAGTATGATATGTACGGAAAGTGAGCTTTGAAAAAGTACATAGTTAAAGAGAGAATAAGCGAAACGAATATATATTTTATGCAATTAAATATAAAATAGCTGGACGATTTATTTAATTTATCCATAAAATAGAAGCTTGTGAAAAATATGATCATGTTTTTAAAAATTGCTAATTGCATATATACTACTCTTTCCAATAAAAAACAACTGTACTAATAAAATAATAAAAAATGATTAAGTTTAGTAACCTCCTTATATAGAAGGGAGGCGTACTAATTATGCTTAAAACAATAGACAGAATATTAGAGCTATGGTCAATTATTGCAAAACTCTAATCTTAAAGCTCATTTCGGAATCTATTTGCATAATGGTAAATAAATTCAGTTAATGTGGGAACACCACGCTCATAATTGATTACTGCCGTGTAATTGCGGGCTAGATCCTCAGGATTACCATTTGACCAGGCTCTGTTTATAGCATTTTGCATTGCTCTTTCAACACTTGCAGGTGTTTTGCCGGCATGTTTACTGGCTATTGCTCGTGAAAGATTGGGTACCGGTTCATTAGTCGCAATAATAATTGCTTCGGTTAAATATTCATAACCGATTGCCTTGGGACTTATACCAATAGCATCCAGTTCACGATGAATACGGATGGTAAGCTTGCGATTCTGCTCGGCAGGAGAGAGTGTGGGAACGGTTGTGTCTGGTGTGGAATGTTTTTGGATGGCATTCCGCATCATACGCAGTAATTCTACAGGTTTTTGAGCTGAATAATCTCTTTCATATTTCGTTATTATAAAATCGGCTCCAAGCTGTCGTGCTGCTTCGAGAGTAACATTACTTGTATTTTGTGTGGTGATAAGAATGTAAGGCAGCTTTTCTAATCCCAAATCATGTAACTTTGATAAGAAAAATAGTCCATTTCCTCCACCTTCATGTAATTCTAAATCTAAAATAATCGCATCCGGAATACAATATTGAACCATATCAAGGGCTTTATTAGAGTCATCAGTTATTCCTAAAAGATGCATATCATCAAGCTGATCTATATAATTTCTAATTTCTTCACAGGCAAATTGATCATCTTCAATAAGTAAAACTGTTAATTCACGTTGGTTTTCCATATATATTCAATCCTCCATATGTTTTTATTGTACATTAGGATATGACAAAATACAACATAAACCAACAAAATATAATAAAAAGTACAAATGATATATAAGTTTTATAGATGGATGTGCGTGGTATAATGGTACTAAACGATTTGCACAATAAACTATTATAAAAATAATTGTCAATGGTAGATGAAAAATAATTATTAGTGAAGATATTAGGGGATGCATTATATAAGGCATGGATACAGAACATTTAGAAATAAATTCAGAGTTTTTTAACGATATAGTAGTAGATATTAAGAAAAGAAATCTTTCAAGAAATAATATGCCAAAACTTATTGTGGGAACAGGACTTTCAGTGATTTACGGTGTGCCGGGGATGAAAGCACTAGCAGAACATTTGGCTAAGGAAATTGCTCTTTCCTCTGATGAGCATTTGAAAGAAGTCTGGAAAAAACATAGTGATGTAATAAAACGTAATGGTTTAGAGGCTGGATTAGCAAATCTTGCCCAGGATGAAAATGATTTAGTGGATGCAATTAAAGAGATAACAGCACACTTTATTCTGGATAGTGAGGAAAAACTACATAGGACAATTCGTGAAGAAAATACAGGATTTTGCAAGTTGCTGGATTATTTAAGAGGTACGGTTAGTGTTGATAAAAGGATAATTGATATTATGACTCCAAACTATGACCGTATTATAGAGATTATATGTGACAGGTTAGGTATAGGTGTTATCACTGGATTTAGTGGAAGTTTATATGGCAGATTCAACAGAAATTTGTTAAAACAACCAACAGAAATGTATAATTGTAGAAATTACGCATGGATTAGACTCTTTAAACCTCATGGTTCTATCAATTGGATTAGTGAAAATGGGCAAGAATACTTTACGAACGATTATGAGGTTCTAAAGGAGAAAGCAAAATATATTGATATAGTGACACCTGGCAGTTCAAAGTATAAGGTAGGAATGACAAATAATACATTTCGGTGTATGAGAGAAGAATTCAATGAGTTGTTGGATGAAAGGACTAATTATTCACTTTTGATATATGGATATGGATTTAATGATGATCATTTTGATACTGCTATAGTTGATAGCTTTCAGAAGGATGTTCTTATTCTATCAAGAGATGTTAAAAAAGATATAATAAATAAAGCACTGGAAAAAGAGAATATAACTATATTTTACCACGAAGATGACAATGAGTGTATGATTTATAAATCCAAAAAATATATAATAAACTTGCCTGTGTGGGATATTAATCAATTTGCGGATTTGTTTATAGGATAGAAGGAGTGATTTTATGGCAGGAAATATTAATGAATACCTAATAGATACAAATTGCATTGGTATAGTTGAGAATGTAGATACTAGAAAAGTTGTGGTACAAGTTGAGAATGAAAGTGTTTTAAATACATTAAAAATCAACGATATTGTTGTTTTAGGTGGTAGCAATTCTGATGAGAAACTTATTGGAATTTTGACTAAGGTTACAAAGAAGAAGATTGATTTTGATGAAACAGAGCAGGACGAGGGCATAGTTTATTCCAGTGATTATTGTATTATTAATTTAGTCGGAAGTTTTTACAATAAATATGGCGTTGTAAATGAAAATAAATTTAAAAGAGCTATTAATACATATCCTGAAATCAATAGCAAAGTATATCAGGCTAATGAAGCTACTATGAAAATGATAATGAATGCTATAAGTGGTAGGGAAACTGAGTATAAAAGCTTAGAAATTGGACATTTTGCAAGCAATAGGGATGTGGCGGCAATATTAGATGGTAACCGTTTCTTTCAAAGACATGCATGTATTGTTGGCAGTACGGGAAGTGGAAAATCATATACAGTTGCTGGTATATTGGAAAAAGCCAATGAATTACAATATGCCAATATGATTGTTTTTGATTTGCATGGAGAATATAATGCGTTGTCCTATGCGGATCAGATTAAGATTTGTGATGAACCGGGTGGCTTACATATTCCATTATGGTTTTTCAATTATGAGGAAATTCATTCGCTGTTTGTTGAATCTTCAGAAGGAACATCAACCAATCAAAGGGCTGCGGTAATCAATTATATTTTGCAGACGAAAAAGAAATATATCAAAAATAACATGAGTGATGTTTCAGAAGAAATCGTTACCGCTGATACACCGGTCCCATTTTCAGCAAAGGAATTGATAGAATATTTGGAGAATCAGAATATATTAGAAGTTGAGACAGGTGAAGTTTATAAAACAGGTGATAATAAGGGACAGGCCAAAACAAAGAAAGGGCAGTACTATGATAAGCTGACAAATTTGATAACTCGTTTGAGAACAAAGATGGATGATAAAAAATATGGATTTGTATTTAACGAAGATGCTACAAAAGAGGTTGATTATTTAAATCAATTTGCTGAAAGGATTATGGGAAATGATAAATATCGAATTAAGGTGATTGATTTATCAGAAGTTCCATCCGATATGTTAGCAATTATTATCGGCATTGTCACTCGTATCATATATGATATACAATTTTGGATCACTCCGTCAAAGGATGAGGTACGTCATCCTTTGGTGCTGGTATGTGATGAAGCTCATATTTATATGTCTAATGACATGTCAAAAATGAAAGCGGTTGAGAAGAAATCTCTAGAGATTTTTGAGAAAATTGCAAAAGAAGGAAGAAAATATGGGATTGGACTGTTGATTGTTTCTCAAAGACCAGCAGAATTAAATACAACAATTATGTCCCAGTGTAATAATATTGTCAGCCTAAAGGTGACAAATGACAGGGACAAATCAGCAGTGGCGGCAATGCTGACAGATTCATTAGTGGGAATTGTGGAAATGCTTCCGAATCTGGATGTTGGTGAATGTGTTGTTGTTGGTGATGCAATTATGTTGCCATCAAAGATTATCCTGGATAAGCCTAAAGAAAAGCCAAAGAGTGCAACTATAGATTTTTGGGATCGGTGGTACGATGGAAAACAGACTGTTTTTGATATTGATGTAGCTACAAAGAATCTGATAAAGCAGTCAAGAGATTAAGAACGTTGATAAATATGTGATGGATAATCATGTATTATCCTTTAAATATTGTACAAATTTTAAATTGCAAGTGATAAAGGTGTTAAATGGTATGGGTAAACTCAAAGAATATTCTGATACGTTTGAAAATTTATCGGAAGCTATTGTAAAATATTTGTTAAGAGATGTCGATGCTGAAATTATCCAGACAAAATCAAAAAAAGATGGTGGATATGATATCGTTGTTAAATGTCAAGATGGGAATACTAGAAAATGTGCATTGTTTGAATGCAAATTGAGAAATGCAAATTTAAATCTTCGTGATATTGCAGCAAATGTAATAATTGCCTTTAATCATGGAGCTGTTTCTTTTATTGCTATTGCTAATTATAATTTTACAAAACAGACCGGCGAAGAATTGATTGCATTCTGTCAAAATACAGTATTAAACATCAAAATAATAATTGGTGAAGAATTAAAGCAACTTCTACAAAAAAGTTGCATAGATGTTACTGATGAATTATATAATTGCATAAGTGAAAAGAAAACTATGCGAAGTGAAGAATTTAAGGCATTGCGCATAAATTTCAAGGAAGATATTGTTCAACAAATATTTCCACAAAAAAGAAATTATAACTTGGAAAGTAATCTACTAATCGAAAAATTATTTCCTGATGAAATCACCTATATTTCCGCAGCAGTACAAATGGGAAAATTAATAGCAGTAACTGGTTACATGGGAGTTGGTAAACATCAAATTATTCAAGAGGCATTTGAAAAAATAAATAAACGTATTATAGAAATTGATGCGACATTACATGCAACAAAAGATTTGCTTGTTTTAGACTTGCTAGCAAAAATTTGGGGATTGCCTACAACTAGAATGTTTAAGTTGTTTTCTGAACAAGATATTGACGCAATAGTCGAAATGGTTGGAGATAAAAACAACGAAAAAGATACCAAAGAATTACTTACAGCTATTCTTAACGAAAAATATGCAGTTAAACAAGTTTCTGAATGGAATAATATATTGTTATGTAATTATATTATTAATCTGCTAACATTGCATATAGAAAATGTCGGATTTGTAATTTATATAAGAAAACTTCAATTTGCAAGTGAAGAAATCTATGATTTTCTAATTTATTTCATCAAATATATAGCTGAAAAAAATATTGGATGTGTTATTAGTTATGATATTCCAGAATACACGTTGCAAGATGGAAAAAATCCCCTTGATCAATTGCGTTATATAGATCAATTTAATGAATACACTATAAAACTTTTGACAAAAGATAAGGCACTTCTATTTATACTGCAAATGTATCCAAAACTATCTGGTTATGTGGCAGAACTGATAGTGTCAAAGGTGGGAACAAGATTTTATAATTTATTCCATTTATTAAAAACGCTATTTCCTAATGGCAATACATATACATTAGATAGCAGTACTATTATTCAAAAACTACAGTTTTGTTCGCCAAATAATGTGCCTAGTTTATTATCGCAAAGTTTAAAATATTACAATGACAAATATTCTGTTATTTTTAGAATATGCTATTTATTTGAATGTCAAGTACCACTTGAACTATTTGATTATATTGGTGAATCAGAACAGAACTTGGATCATTTAATTGATGCTGGATTATTTGTTTGTAATTCAGGTCTACTGATTGCACAGAACGAATTTGTAAAAGATTGGATTATGCATGCTTATACGTACAAAAGTCCGAGTATATATAATATTGCTAAGCAATTAAAAAATTGTTCTAAGGAGACTATGTATGATATAAGATATATCAATATATATCATGTTCTTGACTGTAAGGAAGATGCAATTCGTTTAATTGAAAAAAATATTAATACATTGAAAAAGGAGAAGCAGTATTCATCCTTGCGAAAAGGTTTACTACAAGCGATAGACATCGCAAATTCATCATGTGACAGAGCACAAGAAATTAAATATTTAATAGAACTGTTAGAAATAATAACTATTCAAAAGGAAGTTACTACAGATGAAGCTAAAATTTATATAGATCGTCTGGATTACTATTCACAAAGCAAAATTTTATCTTTAAAAGAGGAATGTGCTCTTTCTTTTTTTAAGATAAAGCGTGAATTCAAATTGGGAACATATACAAAGACCAGTAATTGTGCAATTGAATTGGCTAAAAGTTATTACGACAACTGTGTAAATAGGATTTATACTGACAATACCAACGATTGGCTTGGACGTATATGTAGTTGTTATGCACTGCTTATCAAATCTACGCAAGGAAATGAAAGTGCTTTAAAAATATTTGAAAGTGCTCTGAAAATTTTTCCAACATCTTTTGATTTGCGAAGAGAATATTGGAGCCATATTGGATGCATGCATTTGTTTGATGACCCACTTAAATCATATCAAAATTATCAACAAATACTTACTCTTTTTAAAGAAGCTCCTGATTCGGCTGCGTTTCCGTTTCACGAATATGGAGATTTAGCTTTGTGTCAATTGGTAGCACATGATTTTCCCATGGCTTACCTGCTTACAAAAGATGCTCTTAAAATTGGATATGCAAATGGGGTATTGGACGAAGAAGGGCGTTGTCTGAATATACGTGGATGTATAGAATGGTGCCAAGGAAACCTATCAGCGGCAGAAGCCAGTTTTCACGAAGCCATTACTATTATGCAATATTCAGAGTATAATCATTACTTGTGGCGGAGCCAACTGAATATACTTCAACTTAGTTTAATTACTGGTAACTATTCTGCTGAAAGATATTCAATATTGGAAATGGTATATACTAATTTTTTCGACCTACTTGCTGTTAAAATAAATGCTCTTTCCAAATTGGATTCAAATTTTTTTCGCAAAACAATAGAATATCACGCTTTGATAATATTAGGTGTCCTATTGGATCAAATAACAGATAATAAAAGGAAACATTTAAAAATATGTGATGAATTTAATTTGGGAAAGCATGACACATTATATCAAAAAGACGTTACGTCCTTTTTGACTGGTAATTACTATTTTATAGATTCTCCCTATATTCAACATGGCTATATATTTTTTGTGGGTTAATATTATCTCTAAGCAAGAAAAAAATTTCTTCTTGCTTAGAGAAAGATATTAAAAAATTTTCAAGATCATCTTTTAGTTGAGTCGCAAATGATAATGTCGCATTATATTTATGTTCTTGTTCCTGCTTCGTTAATGAGATGGAGATACGTTCCCCCCACATCTTCGAATTACAAACAGGAGGACGTGTAAACTTTTGCGTATTGCGAGAAGGCCATAAAGCATCATTTCCGCCATGTATGATATATGTTAAACAAATTGGTATTTGATGAAAAGCATTTGTATTTTGCAAAAGTTCAATTAGTGCTGCGTGATCACCATGTCTATCTGAAGAATCCGAAACAATGATTATGTCAGGAGAATAATGAACTAAAAACCAATTTAAATCTGACAAAAAATTTATTTTGGTTAGAAAAGATTCATTCCCCGTTCTCATTGCGTGTACAGTTTTCTTTCCAGCAGGATGATAGGTTGTACAAGAAACTAAGGATGTCAATAAAGTATCATTTTTTTTAAATTGCATACGCTTTAAAAAGCTATGTGATGGTTTCATCCCAGTATCTCCATAACCTAGGTAAAAGATGGATTCCTTTGCAAGTCCAAGAGATGCTAGTGCTTGTTCGCTTTCATAGTAACGCTTTTCTGCAATATCAAATCCATGATAATCACCATTTGTTGCAAAAAGAACTAGAAAATCATCCCCGTGTTTTATACATTTTTGAATTAATCCCCCCGCTGCTAAAATTTCATCATCTTGATGTGGGGCAATGAGCAATATTCTCATAGTCTACTCTCCATATGTAAAAGAACATTTAAAACATTTAAATAGTACGGATTTACTTCATTTTGCATTACACTTTCTAAAATTGTATTGAAAAACAGTTTGTAAGATACAGATTCTATAATCTGCTTTTTATTACAGTTTTGTGGGATATGTTGTTCTAACAAAGTAATCCAAGTATTTGATGAAACTTTTTTTTCACCAATTATTATGTCCAGGAGTAAATCTGCTATCATATATTCTACTTGTCCGATAGTTCGTTTTTCACGATCAATTAAATTTAAATTTCCGTTGTCAAGCATAATATGTTGCAGACTTATATCTGAGGTAATTTCATACCAATTTATGTTAAGCGGCAACTTCACTACGTGAGAAAATGAATTGCACACCCCATATAGGAAAGCTTTTTGCTCAAAATCAAAGGGCAAACTGTTGTAATCAAGTATATATTGAGCCATTTTCCATCCGACAAATGGTAGGAACGAGCCATTAGATTCAAAGTAATAATCAGGAAATTGCATAGACAGAACATCTAATAAAGAATCTATATCTTCTATAGTTTCCATTTTATTACTAGATAGGATCTTCTTATATTGGCAAATATCTTCATCCGAAAGTCTTGTTTTTTGACTTGCTAAAAAATTGATAATGTTAGGATACTCTTCAATACTTGGAGTGAATGAATCTAACTTTCGAAGCAAAAGCAGTTGGTGAACGTCATCTTTTCCAATAAAAATGTCGTTGGAGGATTTTTCATATGCAGCAACTTCATATTTATAAAAATCCCAAGCATTTCTCACATAATTTGTCTTTTGAAAAGGCAGTACAAGTGGACTTAGAGCCAATCGAGTATATGGATGTTTAATAACGTAGCTATTTTTTATACTTTGTACAAAATAAATATCTGATGTACCGAATGTTGTATTATAAACGAAATTAGAAATAGCTTTTTCGCCAGTTGTCTTTTCAAAGAAATCACCTAACAGATGGTCTGAAAGAGATAAATTCCTATATGGGAATAGATTGATTTCACGCTTGGCAAAATGATTGGAATTGTTAGAAGCAGTGTATTTTTTGCATGTTGTTTTTAATCCATATGCCATTAAATGATTACCAATAAAATTCCATTCTGATATCACTTGAGTTGCCGATTGTCGTGCATTCTCACCTAATGCATTTGACAAAAATGGTTGACGAATAAAATGCTCCATTCTCATAGAAAGAGCATTTTCATCCCCATGATTAACTAAAAAACCATTATCCCAATCGTGAACTAAATCTAATGCGAAACCATTTGGTGATGCAATTACAGGAATGCCTTCGCTCATTGCTTCTGTTATAACACGTCCTCCAGGTTCGTAAAGAGAATTAGTTATCAGTACCAATGTTTTAAGCAGAAGCGTGCTTGCTCCAATTGCGTCAATACATCCCCACCAAATTATTTTTCCATCTTGCTCTGCTTGATGGATATAGTTTTCTATAGCTTGGCATTTATTACGTATTATATTGATTTCCTTAATACTTCCGCCTATTAACCACAAAGGAGGACATAACTCCTCATATTTTCGATAAAGAGAACACCATGCGTTTAAAATATGATCTACGCCTTTACTTTCATCAATGCGTCCAAAATATGTAAATGCTTTATATACCCAAAATGAATCATTTACATTATTTTCAAAGGCATTATTATACTGTAAGGAAGCTGAAAGTTGTGCCTCTGTAGAAATTTTACTATTTAAACGAGGGAAACCATTAATGTCTCTAGAAGGAAGAATAAATGATGGATGGATATATTGGCCTGCTACAATAATTTTTTTGGGAGAAATGCCATAATATTTTATCAAATCATTTTTTTCATCTTTGGAAACACAAAGTATCCATTGAGCATAATCATAAATAAGCTGTTCATAACTAGCTCTTTGAGGCAGCGGCTCATAGGCGCCTCTCGCTTGACGTCCATAAGAGTTCGAAATTACACTATGCACTAATGGAATATTATATTTTTTTGATAGTTCTACTCCTAATCTGCCACTGTTCCAATAAACACTATGAATTACCTGTGGAAGTTCACCTCTATCTTCAATAATCTGTTGTATAGCTGATAGATTATAATCATGGTATGTATATAGTATTGTTTTATCAATAGGTGCAGGATCTCCGTTTTTCAAACGATAAATTGTACAACAAGAGTTATATTGCTCTATATCAGGCAGTTCTTGCATAGCTTTTCGAGTAACGAGAATACAATTTAAATGAAGCGATCCAAAACAATCCAATAATTCTCGCATGTAGGTGTGTGTTCCACCCCATTCATCATATCCAGGTGGCATTGCAGGATCTGCATGAATAGTAATAAGTAATATGTATGACATAATCTAGCTCCTTTCACTTTGATTTTCGATAAATAATACATGATTATCCATTAAATAAAACAATCCATCAAAAACGATGGATTGTAAAGAAGTCTATATATGAAAATCCTTCCTAGGATGTTTTGATATTAGAATATCCCGCTGTTTAGCAGTGGTTACATGTGTGTATATCTCAGTGACATTGATGGAGCTATGTCCTAGCATTTCCTGAATATACCGGATATCGACATCTGCCTCTAATAAGCTTGTAGCGAATGTATGCCTAAACATGTGAGGTGTAATATGTAAATCTATACCGGAGAGAGCGCAATACTTATTTATCATTCTACGAACAGCTTGGTCAGATAGAGGTTTGCCATTTTGGTTAGCAAAAAAATGATTGCAGCTTTTAATTTCAGCTTGGAATTCAGCCCTATATTCTTCCATTATTTGAGAAACAGAATCATTGCCAATATGAATACGCCGCTCTTTATCGCCTTTACCATATATGAGGATGCTCCCATCATGTAAATTTATATCTTCGTTTTTTAATGAGCAAAGCTCAGAAATTCTCATGCCGGTAGCAAATAACAGTTCGGATACGGCTGCATCGCGCAATGCATTCCTTCTCTGATAATTGGTTTTAGCGTTGTCCCGCTGTGTATAAATGATAGTCAGAAATTTTTCTACTGTATGTAGTGGGATAATTTTGGGTAATATGGTAGGTTCACGAAAATGCACCTGTATTTTGGTGAAGGGATTTATTGCGAGTAGTTCTTTGTATTCCAGATAATGGAAGAATGCTTTGATTGAGGCTATTTTTCTTTTTACGGTTTTGGGTTTATATTGTTGGTGGAGCCTGGCAATATAATCTTCTAGATCGCTTGTTGTGATTTCAGTTATTTCTTCAAGAGATGGTTCCTCAGAGAATTGTCGCAAGTCAATCCGATATGCTTTTAAAGTCTTTTCATCTAGACATTTTTGTGTCCTGCAGTATTCCAAATAGTTTTCAGTAAGTGTTTGTAAGTTTTCCATGATGTTCTCCTTTGTTTGGCGTTTTTAAAATAAATTGATAAAATTATATCGTATATAAGCTATGAAGAGTTAAGAAGAATTAGTGGTAATGATGAAAGTGCAATATGGTGAAAATGCTGGTATTTCATCTTCTTTTTCGATACTCTTCATGTTATAATAAGATTATCTGAAGATAGTCCACTTGTAGAGATGGAATCAGGGGGATGTGTTATTTTAGGGGAATATATATGCATAAGGAAAGTGAAATAGAAATAGAGGTGCTACCAGCCAATGAGGGGGATTGTATATTAATCAAAGCTGTAAAAGAAGATATACATATACTCATAGATGGTGGAACAGCTGAGACATATAGGAATTATTTAAGAGCTCGTTTGAATCAATTAAGAAACGAAGGAAAGAAAATTGATTTATTAATTGTTACACATATTGATAATGATCATATAGGTGGAATAATTGAGCTTCTTAAGGAAAATGGCACAAATACAAATCCTAAAATCATTAGAATTGATAATATATGGCATAATAGTTACAGGCATTTACAGATTAAGAAAAAACAGGTCTTAGGAAAAGCCGAAAAAAATATATTAGATAAGATTATTTATAATGGAGAAGTTTCTTTGAATTATAGCTCCGGTAATAATAGTGCAATTAGTGCGAGACAGGGAACAACACTTGCAGGGCTAATATTTCAAGGTGGTTATCATTGGAATGAACAATTTGATGAACAGGCCGTCATGAATAATGGAATATATTATCAATTTGGGAAAGAGTGTTTTGTAACTGTATTAAAACCTAACATTTCTGATTTGGAGAGACTTGGCAATAAGTGGAAGAGAGACTTAAAAAAATCGAAATATTCATTTGTATTTTCGGAAGATAAGATATTTGATGACGCTTTTGAATACTATTTCCGCTGTATGCCAACAGATGTAAAAGGAAATTATGAAAAGATAAGTTATTCGAATCAAAATATACAGGAGAAGACTATTGAAGAAATATCAGGAGAACCGGTAAGTATAGATAATTCTGTTACAAATAGATCCTCTATTTCAATAATAATTAAATACAAAAATAGAAAGCTCTTGTTTTTAGCGGATAATATAGCTGATGGTATTCTAGAGTATTTATCACCGGAAGACAGAGCGTTTTCATTAGTAAAATTATCTCATCATGGATCTGTAAATAATATTAGTAATAAATTCATTGAATATATAGAGTCAGATACATATGTGGTTTCAACAAGCTCAGAAAAGTATGATCATCCCGATATAGAAACATTGGCAAAGATAGCATGTAAGGGAACAGAGTATGTTAAGAGAATATATTTCAATTACAAAATTGATAAAGTTGCAGAATTCGAAAAGAAAATTTACGGAATGAATGATATAGAGTTCGTTTATTTAGGGGAAGGGCAGAAAATATATCTGTAGAAGGTGAATTGAAATGGATTATTTAAAAGCTGCTGTAGCAATGCTTATTTGTGGAAAAGAACAAGGTACAGCATTTCTGGTTAGCAATACATTAGCACTGACAATGACACATTGTGTTACAGATGCAATTGAAAATGGAGAGGATATAATCCTTGCCTTTAAAAATATTCCGGGTCAGGATGAAATAAATATAAAGGCATCTATTGTACCATATGAAGAAGATTATCCTGTATCAGTTCTAAGAATAGATAATGAAATTCCAACTGAACCATTGGGTATATCTTGTTGTGAAGATCACATTAGAAAGAAAGAAGAACTTATGGCATATGGATATCCTCACGTAAAGGGGCAAGAGGGTTATCCTATTGATACATTTATAAATGACTATCTGAGTGAAAATGTAATAAATGAGGGTGATGTGACATTAGTAATCGACCCTAAAATTCGATTAGAAAACTATTCAGGAATGTCCGGAAGTCCAGTTGTTTATAGAAATAATGTGATAGGAATACTGATTGAGCAGGGAATAGAATCGATAGGTAATAATCAAAAAGCTGTTGATGTGAAAATGGTTAGTATTAAAAGAATACAAAAGCTGCTTGATAATGCTGGAATTTTGTATTCATCGATAAAGTATGCAGAAATGCAAGATGAAATAGGCAAGCTGCAGCAACCAAAGTCGTATCATGAAGGTAATTGTTTTTATAACGAACAGAAAAAGAATTACAAGGAAAATTATGCAGCGAGTTATTGTGAATTAGATAGTGCTATTGAAGATTATGAAAAATCAATTGAAAGCCAGTTGAAGAGTATTTGCTCAATTAAGAATAAGGGCAATATAAAAAAAGCCTGGGATGAATTACGAAATCTGACAACGATGGTGCGGGGAAGTAAAAGTAAACCATCAAAAATACTATCACGTTTATATTATTTACAGGCATGCTGGTATATTGATGATTATGAAGACAGTGGTAATGCACAAAAATATATCAAGAAAGCTCTTGAAATTACGCCTGATTATGATTGCAGAAATTATAATGCTAAGAAACTCTTCTTGGAGGGAAATGTCGTTGAAGTCAAGAAAGTGCTTTATCCTATTGATAGCACATCTATATTAAATACATATATACAGCTATGCGTATATAATAGGGAAATTGAAGATGCATATGAAGTTTTTGAAAACAAAAAGGACTTGGCTAATGATGGAACCTACTATTTGATGTCCTTAATATGTATATTAGATGGAGATTATGCATTGGCGCGTCAGTATATGGAGAAGGCAAATAAAGAAACTAAGGATATACCACTCCATATTATGATGGAAGGTGTGATTATGTATTGGGAGCTGCTTCCATCGAATATGATATATGGTGATAGTGTGCTTCCTTCCTTGTATGTTAATTCAATGCTTTTGCTAAATAATGAATCGAAGCAAAAATTAAATGAAATAGTGTCTTTATATCAAAAAGCATATGATCTTGCTGAAAAGGCAGAAAACATGGAGTTACAGAAACAGATTTTAGTTGTATGGCTCAATACGCTTTCAATATCCGATGAATATAGAGAAGAAGGTTATAAAATTGCTTTTAAACTAATGGAATTAGAACCATATGAGTGTCAGGCAGTTATTTATTTTTGTGCTACAGGAAAAGAAATACCGCTTGGAAAAGATTTTGATCCGACAAAGATTGTACAAAAAAAGGGAAACAATATAGGCTCAATGATTTCTTGTGTGTATCTGTTCATGAACCAAAATGACTATGAATCTGCATATAAAAAGCTAAAAGAGTATCGTTTTAAATTTGAAGAGATGCATATGATGAGTCATTGGTTTGATTTGGCAGTACGTTGTTGCAGTAATCCGAAACAGTTGAATCAGATACAGGATAGTTTAGATGACTTCGACATTGATTTAACTGCAAAAGAGCGAATTAAAGGAATGATTTTAGAGGCTCTTGGAGAAAATGAAAAGCTTATAGATTATGCATCGGCATTATATAAGAAAACAAAGAAGGAAATAGATCTGGTAAATCTGATTAGTTGTTATGAAAAGAACAGGGATTGGAAGAATGCCGAATATTATTGTAACAATTGGTTGGAAAAATTTAATAATCCTATTGCGAACATAAAAATAGTAAGATGTCTTGCATTACAAAACAGACAGGAAGACTGCTTGAATAAGGTATGCGAGATTAGAAATTCCGGGCAGGAAGAGTGTCTTACAAAAGAGGTTTTATTCTATGAAATTCAAGCTCTTAAAATTTTAGGAAAATATAATGAAGCGATAGAAAAAGGTGAAGATTTATGGAGTAAAGAAGTGTCTCCACAAGTACTGTTTTTGCTGGCGGAGTGTTATTATTTAAATGTTCAGGAACAAGAGGCAATTTATACTTTGAGAGATGGAATAAAAAAGGGTATAAGAAATGTTCAGGTGTATCAGATGTATGCGGAATACACTAAAAGAAGTAGTCCGGCCGAGTGTGAGAAATATGTAAAAAAAGCGTTGATACAATCGGATAACGATCCTAATGTAATGATGTGGGCCATGAATCTCCTTTATTCAATCGGAAAGAGTGACAGTGCATCTGAATTATTAGTCAAACTACAGTCTTTAGATAAAGTGGATTGCTTTAAAACATTGACTTTTAAAGAAGCTAAGGAATTAATGGATAAAGCTGAGGAAGAAACCAAAAAACGATATGAAATGTACATGAATTGTAAATTTCCATATCACTTATTCTTTGATCAATCGGGGAATGCTAGTTATACATTGTATTGCCATCAGCTGTGGAGAAACAATATTGATAGTTCAATAAGAAAGCAACTGTTATTAACAACATATGGGGGACATAGAGCATCGGTTGAGGAAATAAAGAAAACAATGGGACAAGCAATAACGGTTGATTTTTCTTCGTTAATCCATATGAAGCACTTTGATATATTAGATGACGTTAAATCGTGTTGGAACAAAATAATTATATCTGGGAATATTAGCAATATTATTGCTTCAGAACAAAATAAATGTTCTCCGAACCAACCGGATGTGTTATATGCAAAGAAAAAAATGGTGGATGTATGGAAAAGAAGAACGCTTAATTATATTGAATTACCTTCGCAAAATGATCTTAAAAAATGGTATGAAACTGGAATTAGTATGGGGGATATTGCACCTTATGAGCTGGCAAAAATTAATAACTTGGTTTTGGTCTCTGATAATTTCATATCTGACTTATTAGAAGAGTCATATAAAATAACAGACGAAATGCGAAATAGTGTTATTTCGACTTATGAATTATTAACCATTTTAGAAAAAAGAGGAGATATTAATAGCGAATTTAAAAATAAATACAGAGGGGACAGAAAAACAAGGAAAGAAAGTGAATTAATTGATACACTTGTTGACTATGATGGGAAAATACCTATTTTAGTTGATGAGAATTTCTTGCGTGAAATATACGAAATGGATGGGGTGTCAATTATTTCACAAAAATGTAATGTTTATACAAATAGTAATATTTTTTACAATATAGAAAATGAAATGGAGCAAGTAAAGGTTGCGAGGGAGGCTTATGTTTTTTTAGAAGCTTTAAAAAATGATATTAAAGATTATAAAGAATCCGGAAATATTGGTTACTACGGCTTTTATGAAAATGATAATAAAAGGAAGAGGGGGATACTTACTAATGATTTTATGGATTTATTTTACCATGCATCCTTAAATAAGCATATACTTGTTTGCGATGATAGATGGACAGGTAGTTACAGTAATTTGGGTGATTGTTTAATCTACTCTGTTGTTGATATTGTAGAGATGTTGCATGAGCAGAGAGTTATTTCGGATGAGAAGTATATTAATATTATTACACAAATGTTTAGTGAAGGATACGCGTATATTGTTCCACCATTTGAATATGTAAAATTGTTATTAGAACAGGTGTCTGATGGAAAGGAGGTTAGTCAGGAGATCCCGGAAGAACTTTCTATAATGTGTGATTATTTGGTTTATATTACAGCATCAGAAAGTAAATTAAATGATGAAATTTTACATCAGGGTTTATTGCCGGAATCTGTCGGATACATGAATAACCTGCAAAGAGTATTAATTAAGCTCATGAAATATGTGTGGTGTACTGAACGAAGCGGGTTATGGAAATGTCAGGTGTCAGACTGGTTATTAGCTAATTATTCTGTTTTTTCATATCGATCAGTGATGAACGAGAGCGTTGGCAGTAATAATCATAAGTATTATGAATTAGAGCTTTCAAATATGTTGTTTTTAGGTTTTAGCGAAATTCCGGGAAATTTATATAGAAAACAATATTATAGCTGGCTATTTAACTGGTTTAGTAAAAACAGTCAATGGAAAAATGGCTTAGAAGATAGGGTGATACAATCGTTGGTTGATATTATATGTGAAGTAGATAGACATGAAAAAGATAGTCCTTATAATGATATTGGGATTGGAATTTTAGTTTTATCTGGAACAGATGATATGCCGGAATACTATAGAGAATTGATCAGGAAAAATGCATCAATAGTACAAATAATAGATAGATTTGAGGATAATTATGTCTATTTAGGAGAAAAAGAATTTATTACACTAAAAGATTTTAATAAATGGCTTGAGGATGCAATTAAACACGGAATTAATTGTAGTATAATAAGAACTGACGAAATAACAAAGAGAAATTATACAATAACCTTCATTGTAAATGAACTGTTTCATCAAGGATTTAAGCTTGAATACATTGATAATACTAAAAATAAGAGAATACATTACTTTAGAATTGATAAAGCAATGTTATGCAGCCAAGAGACTTTATTGAGAACAAAGGGATTACTTGATCTAAGCGATTATATTACAGATTCAGATATGAAAAAATATCAGATATGTCTAAATCGTGATAATTGGGAAGAGACAACAGAAAAGATTGTATCAGGAATCAAAGCGAGAGAAGATTATATAGTATATATCATTCGTTATATGTTGGAAAATGAAATTAAGATGTTTTCCATAGAAGATTTATTTCCAAATAGCACTGAATTATATGAGAATGTACTGGCGAATAATTCAGAGGATGATGTATTTACAAGGGCAAATCAATGGCAGCAAAATAGAGATAAAACGGTCGTTAATATATTTCGGCAATTGATTATTTTTATATACAATGCTCTTAGAAAGAGTGAGATCTATTCGGATTTTGCAGAAAAAGATTCTTTTGTTGTTGCAAATTATTTTGCAGATATTGTATTAACACAAATTACTCAATCAAAGGAAAGTAAGGGAATAAAGTATACTTTACAGGAATTGTCCGACTGGTTGTTACAGCTAAATGATAGTAAAGGATTCATTGATAATTTTAATAACAATGCACTCTCACAAGAAGAAAGAGATGTGATAGAACAAGAGATAACTGAATATTTTAGCTCAACTGATGTACAACATGCAGGTGGTAGTCAAATTGTAAGTATTTGCGAAAAGATGTATTTTTTTGAGGGCAAAGATTTACAAACGTATTTATCATTAATAAAAGAATGGATAATAGAACACTGTAAAACGGAAAAAGAAGGATTAGATGAGGAAAACAATCTGCTACGTGTTATGGTGTATTTTGCGTATATTGTAAATAAAGAAAAGCCGGATCAAATTATCGATAGTTTTCTCGATTTATGGGAGGAAATCCTAAATCAGGGTATACATATTGAATTGTCAAGAAGCTCGATGTATATACTGAGAGGATATATTACGAGTTTTAGTTTCTCTCAGGGAATAAGGATGAGAAAAATTGTTGAAAGAATAAGTTTACAGATGGCAATTAACGAAAATTGATACACAACATGGAATTGAAATGGCATTATCAATTTGGGCTAAAGTCTTATTGAATATAAGAAGGGGGATTGCTAGAAAAATAACGACTTTATGGAAAGGAGCCATGGAACAGTTGTGGGTTAAGAGCGATGCCGGTTGATAATTATCTGGTATTCTATATCCTAGATAAGGACCTGTGTATGGTAGCTGTTATTCGTGTTATGTATGAAGAAGTGAATGTCGAAAACCACCTTAATAATCACATGGTAATATAAACAGAATAATTATAACAGTGTAATCAAAATAAAATGTCCGCCCTATTTAGGAAAATCAAATTTTTTGAGAGACAGACGTTATATCAGACCCTTTTGTGTTTGGTTTATTTTGTACTCTTCAGGATATGAGGATGATTTTTTTCTTGTTCATCATTTGTCCTCTTGGTCAGAAGATACTAATTATATAATAGTATTTATTTTTGATTGAAAAAGTGATATTATTTTAATAATAGTATAGGCTATGACAATAATAATTTGTCATATAATTAGATATTTATTCAACAATATCAATCAATAGATTGATGATTTATGGGAGGTATTACTTATGTCTGATAAAGGATTGTCTATATTTGAGCAAGAGGCTCCAAAAATAAAGGAAAATTTTTTGGAACCTTTAGAAAAGAATGAGAAATTACAACAGAGATTTCATGATGAAAATGTAAATAGAAAACGTTTTGATGGCGAGTATCAGAGAGATTTTACAAGAATATTATATGCATCTGCATTTAGAAGATTACAAGGGAAAATGCAACTTTTTGCAATACAGTCAGATCAGTTCATAAGAAATAGATTGACGCATAGTTTGGAGGTTGCGCAAATTGCCAGATCAATTGCTACAAAAATAGGATATGACAAGACTGATATTTATGTGGTTGAAGCATGTGCACTGGCGCATGATATTGGTAATCCCCCTTTTGGACATGCAGGAGAAAGACATCTAAATAAAATATGTAAGGAATTTGGTGGATTTGAAGGTAATGCACAAACTTTTAGAATACTTACAACGATTGAGCAAAAAAGAAATGAATTTCAAGGATTAAATCTTACATATAGAACACTCCTTGGAGTGTTGAAGTATTATAATATGTTTGATCCTGAAAATTCTTCTAATCAAAAATTTATCTATGAAGAGGATTATAAGTTAGTTGAATCTATTGTTGATAATACTGGAGTAGTATTAAGAACTTTGGATGTTCAAATTGTTGACCTGGCTGATGAGATTGCTTACGCAGCACACGATTTGGAGGACGGATTAAGAACAGGGAATTTTACAGCTGAAGATATTTTACATGATTTTTATCGCAAGGTCAAAAATAAAAAATGTAAAGAAAAGCTTGAGGAGATATTAAATGGGAGTAGGGAAAAAGCAGGCTTTAAAAAGAAAAATGTAAGTTCATCAGAGTTTAATAAATTATACCAGAAGGAAATATCATCATGTATTATAAATACATTGATTAATGATATAGGAATTGTTGATTTATCGGAAGAGGAAAAAGAAAAAAGAGGAACAAAGGCAAAGCAGGAAATTGGTTTTGTTAATTATAAAGAACTTGCCTCGGGATTAAAATCTGTTATATATGATTGTGCCATAAGAAGAGATGGTGTGAAATTTTATGAAGATAATGGAAATGCAATGATATCATGGCTGTATGATTTTTACTTGAATAATAGTGATTATTTGCCACCAGAGTATAGATATAATACAATTGTTGAGCAGTTTTATAAAAATAAGGATAATATTCCCAATGCAGTAAATCAGGAAAGACTGATAGTTGATTATTTAGCAGGTATGATGGATGAATATGTAAAGACTACTTATAACCATTTAAAGAGTTTAGAAGAAAGTAAAAAGTGAAAAAGAAGAAGGCAGATAAAAAGAAGGCGGAAAGGGCGAAATGAACAAATTATTAGGCTTTTATGAATTAAAAGATTCGGTATTACCAACGATACCATGGAAGGAATTTAATAAAGAGGTAAAACTTGATTCAAATATTTTATGGACTGTTAGGTCGGCTGTGTATAGGGGTGAAGATTTAAACCTTCCGAGAGCGGTTGGAGTTAATGCGTTAGATGCATATATGTTTGCATCAGAGCTGTATGCTAGTATGAAAAATAGAGGAATTGTTGTATATTACCCATATTTTCTTGCTGAAAAAAGTGGAAATATTAATATTTTCATGAATAAAATTGTGATAGAAGCGGTAAAGGACGACCTTTGGAATTTAGTTACCTATTCAGATAGGGATGTTACAATTGAAGTAACTGAGAATGATATTGTATATAATGGTGATGAAAAATTTTTTTCAGAGGATGAATTAGACGAATTAATCTTGAACGCAAGGAAAGCTAAACAAATGTTTAGAGAAGACTTGCTGGAAGGAAAAAGCGCAATGCTTGAATGGAGTTTTGCTTATCCTAGCAATTTAAAAAAAGAACGAGATGGTGAAAAGTATTTAGTGTTTTATGAAGCGAGAACTGTTTGATGTGACTTGACTAATTTTTTTAGCAAGAGGATATCCGTAAGAGGATATGTTTTATTAACTTAAAATCAGATGCGGTACATAAACTAAAGAATATGATCAATTTGAGGCGCAGTAAATTGTAGAAGTGAGAGGATTATTATGTATTTAGAAAAATTGAAACTTCATAACTTTAGATGCTACGAAAAGCTCGAAATAGATTTTAATAGACAATTAACGGTGCTGGTTGGAAAAAATGGTAGTGGAAAAACAACTGTTTTGGAAGCAATAGCTATTGCGCTCGGGACTTGGTTTGTAGGATTTAATATTGTAAATGCTAAGGGAATAAACAAGAGAACAGATCCATTGAGAAAAGCTTATCAGATTGGAGCTACAGATGATGTTCAGACACAGTTTCCTGTAGAAATAGAAGCCTGGGGGAAAATCGAAGAGTCAAAAGATCAGATTTTGCATTGGAAACGCGAGTTATATACACCTACAGGAACAATGACCACTAAAGATGCTAAAGAAATTGTTGAATATGCAGCAGAATATCAGAAAGCTATTAGTGAAGGAAGAACAGACATATACCTACCTATGGTTGCCTATTATGGAACAGGTAGATTATGGGATTATCATAGACAAAAGAGAACTGATGTTTTTAAAGTTAGTTCGAGGACAAATGGATATATAGATTGTTTGGATGGAACTGCAAATGTAAAATTGATGATGGATTGGTTCCAAATTATGACTATTAATAAGTATCAACGACAGGAAGAAAATTTGGAGTCAAATCCGGAATTGGATACTGTTTATTTGGCAATGGAAAAATGTTTGACAAATTTGTCTGGATATAGTGATGTGAAAATTCGATATAATATGGGCACACAAGAATTAGACGTTTATTATTCAGAACAAGATAAACAAAGAATGCGCATTCCATTGAATCAATTGAGTGATGGTTATAAGGGAATGATTAGTTTGGTTGCTGATATTGCATATCGTATGGCTACATTGAATCCACAATTAGGTACAGAAGTGTTAAGTAAAGGGGATGGAGTTGTATTAATAGACGAGGTGGATTTACATTTACATCCAGCCTGGCAGCAAAAAGTTATTGATAATTTAATGAATATATTTCCTAAAGTGCAATTTATTGTTAGTACTCATGCACCAGCTATTATTAGCTCGGTAAAAACAGATAAATTGCGTATTTTGAGCAATAAAGAAGTTTGTATGACCGCTAATCAAGTATATGGAAAAGATGTCAATTCTGTTATGAAAGAGATAATGGGAGTAAATGATAGACCTGATCAATTTGTTGAGCTTTTTGAGAAGTTTTATCGGTTACTTTCTGAAAAAAAATACGATGAAGCAGGTGCTGTTTTGGATAAGCTTGATGAAGAACGAGGATATCATGATCCTGAAATCGTAAAATGCAGAGTAAAACTGAAGTTAGAACGTATGCGGGGCAAATAGAATGATAGAAATAAAGAAAAATACTGAACCGATTGAACTTCGAACGTTAAGAGAACAGGCCGCAAGAGATGGACTTTCACCGGAAGACGCGTATAAAAGGCTGCAACGCAACTCAGAATTGAAAAAGAAAGTCAAAGATTCTCTGATTACAGAGCAGGGAAAATTGTGTGCATATTGTATGTGCAGAATCCCAAGAAATGATGTTGCCGTAGAGATTGCACCTATAACAATTGAACACTTTATTCCAAGAAATCCAGAAGATGGAAGAGATATTGGACAAGGATTGGATTATAATAATTTATTGGCAGTTTGCAATGGAAACAGAGGACCTAAGGGAACACGACATGAGAATGATTTAACATGCGATGCTCATCGTAAAAATACTGAGTTTATGAAAATAAATCCATGTGATCCGGAAACATTGCAGACTATTACATATACATTGGATGGAAAAATCGATGCAACGGATATAGATGTAAGGAAAGATCTTGTGGATACCTTGAATCTAAACTGTCAAACATCACCTTTAATTTCGGAGAGAAAGGCAGCGTTAGACGGATTGATCGAAGAAATTTGTACTATTGAAGATGAGGAAGGTTTGCGCACATTTTGTGGAGAAATACTTGATAGCTTCCAAAATGAAACGGGTGAAAAAACTCCATATGTAGGAATATTAATTTGGTATCTTCGACAGTTGGTTGCTCCAGTAGATGCTGATCGTTAAAGTTATTAAAATTTTGAGAAGATTTTATCCGGTTTTCGACTTTTTCTGGGAAAGTGGCAAAAAATATCTGACAGCGAATTCATTCGCTTAAGGTAAATCTGAAATCATGAACACTTTTATTTCTGTAGCTGGCAACTTTGTCATAAACATAAGCCAAAACCTCTCTTGAGCCAAACAGATTAGTCAGTACGCATCTTACACCAATATAATAATCATAGTCAGCTTTGGTATAAGAGCAGGCATGAAAAAGTTGTAAAGTGGTGATGGTTTATATAAAATTGGTAATTATGATTGGAGAAAAAATGGGAAGAGAAAAGATTATAGCATTATTTAATAATAAAGGTGGAGTTAGCAAAACCACTACTACATACAATTTAGGCTGGATGCTTGCTCTTTTGGGAAAGAGGGTGTTAATAATAGATAGCGATCCACAATGTAATCTTACAGGAGTAAGCATAAATTCGACAAGGGAAACAAAATTAGAGGAGATTTATGAGTCAGATATATCAAATATAAAGTTGGCGTTAGAACCTGTTCTAGGAGGAAGTTTGCGCCCTTTAGAACCAGTTAAATGTTACGAATTTAAAGAAAATAGTAATTTGTTTCTTCTGCCGGGAAATATTCAATTTTCAGAATACGATGCAACATATAATATTGCTGAAACAATGACAGGCAGCTTTGTTATGCTTAAGAATGTTCCGGGGGCATTTAGAAGAATGGTTGATCTAACATCAGATGATTATAATATTGATTATGTGCTTGTTGATATGAGTCCTAGTATTTCTGCAACAAATGCAAATATATTTATGCAGTGCGATTATTTTATAGTACCATGTGCTCCGGATTATTTTTGTTATATGGCGATAGAGGCATTGACTTCTATTTTTCCACGTTGGAATAAAAATTATAAAAATATGGCTGCTAGTGATGTTTTTAAAGAAGCTGAATATAAATTAAAAGAAAATCCTCCTATATTTTTAGGAACGATTCAGCAGAGGTATCGACCAAGAAATGGAGCTCCTGCGAAGGCGTTTGGGGAATGGATTGATGCTATTAATAATTTAGTAAATGAAAAATTATTACCAATATTGAAAGAATATGATATGTGCATTGCGGATGATAAATTGAAATTTTATGAAAATCCGTATAATTTAATGAATATCGCTGATTTTAATAGCTTGATTGCTCAATCACAGGAGCATAATACACCTATTTTTCTATTATCACAAGAACAAGTTAAACAAACAGGAATCACTTGGAGTAATATGAAAAAAAGCAGAGATGAATTTTATGAAACATTTAAAGCGCTGGCTGAAAGAATAATACATATGACACAATAGAAAGAAATAGATTATTTCTTTCAGCAATTAAGAAGGTGACAATAATGGGCTATGATGCATATGTGCATATAAATAAGAAATATACAAAAGCAAATATTGAAAAGCTATTGTTAATGTTGGGATACGAAAAAAGAAAAGATTTTTTTTATTGTGGCAATGATGATGAATATAAGTATTTTACAGGTGTCAAGGTTTGGCTGTGCGATGAAAATAAAGAGGAGCGGATATATAATGTTAGATGTCCAATCTTTGCGGTAGCTTATGATTTAAAAAAAGTGAATGAAACTATTAGGAGTCTAAAACAATACTGTGATGCTACATTTGAAAGTGATATTGGGAAAAATAGATATTTTCCAGAAAGCCAGTTTACTAAAGGTGCAGAAAGCGGGTGTTATTTTGCTGTAGAGAGGCTGTTTAATAATTTTACTAATTTAAGGTATGCTTTGAGCAAATATCCAGCAGATATGGAGGGTGATAAAGAATTATATAAGATAGGAGGACATCTAACCCTTGATATGTTTAATGCAAATGTTTATTCAACATATTTGTGTTCACTAATAGAAGAATATTTTAGATCTACATATATCGCATTATTAAAATATTCTGACAGAAAGGAAAAAATATTAAAAGTTAAATTTACACCATATGATTTGGTAGATATTAGTAATGGAGATAAAACAGTAGAAGAGGTATTTGCAAGGACATTATCGTTTCAAAATATACATAATATTTGTTATAATTTTCATGACTTAAATAGCAAACTCGATATAGGACAGGCGCTAAAGAGTCCTTATCGTAATAGAAAGAAAAATTTATATGAGCAGGTTGATGAGATTTTAGAAAGAAGACATGGTTTGATACATAGACTAGAAATTGACTATGATTATCGTACATATAACTTACAGGGAGACATAGATGATGTAATTATTGCAATTAAGAGAACATATTGTTATATTTGTAATTCATATGGATGGGAGAAAAAAGAATTAAGTTTGTAAAGTGAATGGATGTGTATAAATAATATTTAAGACAGCGGAAATGGTTCCGTGGGACGCTATTGAGGAAAAGTATGCTTAAATCAATTCCTCCAATTCAATTTGGACCTGTGAATGATTACCAACATTTTTTAAATTGATTGTAGTGTTGTAAGCTTTCCTCGATAAGAAAAACAAGAGAAAATAAAAATGCCTGCCCTGTTTGAGCCAGGACGGGTTCCTTTGTGTAAGATTATATAATACCAGTTTTGGAAACTCCAATTTTTGAAGTGGACCAAAGACAATACCTTATGTTTTATCTGGTGTTTATCAGGAACCGTCAGACATGATAATTATTATGGATAACATCTGATGAAGGAAGAAGCCCTTCTTTAGTTATCTGATTTACAGAAACTTATTAACCAAGTAGTCTTGATTGACTACACCATAATTATACTAGGATATAGAAAATGAAATTTAATTTTAATAAAAAAATGGTTAGCACAATAGTGATATTGATTTTTGGCGTAGCAATTACAGTTGTAGCACTGTCTGCAAAGAATATAGCGCTTGAAAATAAAACAAGCTCAGAAATAGCCACAGAGGCAGTATCAGCTACAGAGATGATATTGGATACAGAAAATACAGAGACTAGTAATGTGGATAAGAATTCATCAGATTCCTCAAAAGACAAAGCAACAGTAGTCGATGATAAGGACAAATCTGGTGATACAAAGAGCTCATCAGAAAACACCTATAATAATGATTCCAGGAATTCATATGAGACTGATATAATGAAAAATGATGAATCAGAAAACACTTCAGACGATGTAAATAAAACAGGTGATAAGATTGATAAAAAATCTGAAATAAACAATTCAGGAGATAGTGGTTCAGGCACAGATGATTCAAATAATGACAATTCAGGAATGAATAATAATAATGAACCGAAATCTGATAACGGAGTGATAGAGCTTCCAATTATACCGATTGACTAATGTGACGTCAGTTGTGGTTTTACCTACATTTGAAGAAGAAACGTAAGAGGAGTTAATACAATGGAGAAAGTCGAATGAAGACAAAAAAGTTTTTATCATTGGTGTTAAGTGCGGCTATGATATTAGGTGTGGCTGTTCCGGTGGCAGCAGAACCGGTGTCAGCAGGACAAGGCGTTGAAGCAGAACAACAGCCAATTGTAGAAAATAGCATTACAAGTGGATATATTCTGAGTGATTTGGATTATAATACACCGGTGTATGAACCGGATGAGGCGGTGCCGTATTCTGATGATTGGGGATATTCTGCAGATGAAACTATAGAGAGCAAGTATCCGGCTAATGGAGTCAGCGATATCAAAGCGAAATATCCGTCTGTTCGTAATCAAAATCCTCTTGGCACATGCTGGACATTTTCGTCAATAGGCCTTGCAGAGTTTGATCTGATTAATGATGGTGCGTTTGATAAAAATATAGATCTTAGTGAACTGCATCTGGCATATTATGCATATAATTCGCTGTTAGATCCGCTTGGTGGAACAGATGGGGACTATGCAAAGTACTATATGAATAATACAAGTGTTCAGTATGGTTATCTCAATCGTGGTGGCAACTATTTGATGGCGGCACGCAGAATGGGACAGTGGTGTGGTCCGGTAAGCGAGAGTGATGTACCATATAGTAAGGTGGCAAGCAACGGATATACAGCAAGCACTATTGATACTTTTCTTAATACAGGTTTATCTGATGAATATGCATATTCAAAGGATAAGGCACATCTGGAAAATACATACATGATTAATATCAAGGAAAATGCATCAGATGTGAAAAAAGCCATAAAAAAATATGGTGCAGTGGGAATTATGTATAGTCATAATGATAACGGATATCATTACATAAATAACAGTTATAATGATAAAACAAATAACAGAGCAGGTCATGCGGTAATGGTTGTTGGATGGGATGATAACTATTCTAAAGATAATTTCAGAGATGGTGTTAAACCTGAAAAAGATGGTGCATGGCTTATTCGTAATAGTTGGGGAGACGGAACCGGTTCATATTATAATCAGAGTTATTTCTGGATGTCATATGAAACGTTTTCTTTATCCGATACGGCTTGGGTGTTTGATTTTTCTGCTAATGATGGATATGATAACAATTATCAGGTTGATGGAGGATTAAATGTAGCCCATCAAAGCGGTTACAGAAAATTGGCCAATGTTTTTACTACTCAGGCAAAACAGGGAGTATCTTCTGAGGACTTAAAAGCAGTTTCCCTGTCTATTACATCTAAAACAAATGTTAATTATACAATAGAGATATATACAGATTTAAAAGATAAGACAAAGCCAACCAGCGGAACAAAGCAGGAGACTGCTACCACTACAGGGCAGACAACCTATGCCGGAGTATATACCATTCCACTTAAAGCAGGGGTTAATCTGAAGCCTGGGACAAGCTATTCGGTTGTAGTGACTACTGATACACCTGCCATTGACATTGAGGCAGCGATGACCGGTGATGTAAATTATAATAATGAAATGGTGTGGGAGAATCATGTGTCAAGTGATAATACGGCAAGCTATTATTTCTATGGTACAGGGTTGGCATATTCCCGCAATTGGAATTATCAGAATGTGTATGGTAATTTCTGTATTAAAGCATTTACCGCCAATAATGTAGAAAAAGATTCTGAGAAGCTTGTTGGCAGGAGCCTTACTTTAAAAGATAATATTGACATGAACTACTATATGGAGCTTCCTGAAAGTATCAAATCAAACAGCAACGCATATATGGAGTTTACGGTGAATAATAGCCAGCCATACAAGGTAAGCGTAAACGATGCAATCCCTGTTGAGAAAAACGGAAAGGTTATATATAAGTTTGCATGTCCACTAAATGCTGCACAGATGTCAGATACGGTTAAAGCTAAAATGGTGGTGGATGGTAATAGTGGAAATGAATACACTTACAGTGTAAAAGAATATGCCACCGAGCTCCTGTCAAAATCAAACGAGTATCCGGAAGAAACCATTAAGCTGGTGAAGGCACTCTTAAATTATGGAACCGCAGCGCAGAACTTCTTTAAATATAACACTGATAAGCCGGCAAACGCTATTTTAAGCGATACCGATAAAATTGTCGCAGCGGCTGATTTTGCTGCATATAAGGCTGTTATTAAAACAGATAGTGCAAATAGTCAGAGTAATGGACTGACATATTACGGAAGCTCTCTGATATGTAAGTCTGAGATGACAGTAAGACATTATTTTATGGTGAACGAAGGTTGTGATATAAACAATTACAAGTTCAGCTATGTTAATGCAGATGGCAATGAAGTCAGTCTGACACCTAAAAAGGCTTCAGATGGGGTGTATTGTGTAGATATAAACGGAATAATGGCACGCAACCTGAATAGTAATTATGCATGCAAAGTCACCGGAAAGAATAAGACCTGTATTTTCGAGCTGGACTATGGTCCGTTCAGCTATTCACAGAAGGTCATTGATAGCGGAAATTCATCTGAGGAATTAAAAAATCTTGTGAACGCGCTATATTGGTATTGGTATTATGGATATAGAAATTAAAAAGACTGCATAATTAAAACTACCGCAGAATTTAACGCTTTAACTAAGCTAAATTCCTGCGGTGGTTTCTTTTGTGCTTATCTGCTTAACAAGCTTATCGTTTGTTGTGCATCATGTTCGATAAGTAGATCTATAATATGATCACATGAAATAATCAATGAAATAGAAAGAAATGATACACAGGCTAAGGAAACCCAATAATTGTTAATTAAATTATTGCAACATGCATAATAAAATAGTAATATGGAACTATAAGTTATCAATAAACTGAAACAATGCAATGCTGTTTTATAATGGCAGAAGTCGGGAGGAACAACGTATGAACAAAAGACTAATTAGCCTTGTTTTAACATTCATTATGTTGATTACAATGGTTCCATCAACTATTGTAGAGGCAAGTGAAGTAACGACAATGGAAAGCGTCAAAGCTTCGAGCAACCAATCAGAGGTCACGAAACCGGAGGAAAATACTATCTATGCGGTAAATCCACTGTATGAGGATGTTATCAGCATTGATGATTTAAAGAAAAAGCTTGACTCCTCAAACGATGAGCAGCTATTTGCGGCATCCACGGGACAGTATTTTTCAGATTATGACAGTGCCGTTTCATATCTCAGAAAGCAGATGGTTAGCAGAGAAACGGAAATAACCTTGAATTTCCCTGCATCCTGGTTTGATTCTCACAAAGATGAGCTATATTGGGATTTATTATATGATGCAATGAAGTGCGATGAAAGCTCTACCGGACAGGATGGGGATGCACTTATATATGGATTTGCCGGCTGTCGTCTTTCATACAGTAATGCAGGATATATACAATATACCATGTCATATCATTCTGATGCAGAGCAGGAAGCGAAGCTGACAGCGGCTGTGGCTGAGGCAATGACAACACTGCAGCTTAATGGACTGAGCGAAGCCAAAAAGATTATAAAGATTCATGATTATATCTGTAATCATGTCGATTATGCATACAATTCAAAAGAGGAGCAGATATATACAGCTTATGGAGCTCTATGCACAGGAAAAGCTGTCTGTCAGGGGTATGCTGTGCTTTTCTACAGACTGTGCAAGGAAGCAGGACTGTCAGTTAGGATTATCAGCGGTACCGGCAATGGAGGAGCGCATGCGTGGAATATAGTGCGAATCGGCAGCAAATACTATAACGTGGACTGTACCTGGGATGGACAGAATGAGGCCACCTATAATGATTTCCTGTTGAAATCAGAAGCTGACTTTAGTGATCATACCCGCGAATCATGGAAAGTGGCAGGCAGCCATTATCTATACTATACATCAGCTGAGTTTAACGCGCAGTATCCTATGACTGAAAAATCATGGGATGAGTCGGATGACAGCAACGATTCTGTAGAAACTACATATGCGCATAGTGAGGAGGCCGCGTCAGGTGCTGTGACACTAAAAGCAGAATGGAATGATCCTGTACTTGGACAGCCGACCACATTCCATGTGTCTGCAACAGGTGGCTCAGGAAATTATAAATTCAGAATGGATGCACCGAGTTATTCGAGCCCAAATCAATGGGCATTCGAATCAGTAGCGGATCCAAGCCGCGGTGAGTGGATGAATTATACATCAGAGTGTGCTTCAAACGATTATACATTTACCATGACTGCTACCGGTACCTATAACTTTAAGTTTTATGTGATGGATACACCAGCAAATGTATCTTATCTGCGTGTGAGCTTCAATATAAGTGTATCGGATAATAACTACCCGAGTGTTGACTCAATTGTCCAATCTGCAGTAGCTGAGTGTAACCGCCAAACTGATAGCTCACAGTATGAAAAAGCCCTTTGGCTGCATGACTGGCTGCTTGACCAGCTTGAGTATGATAACACCCTTAAATGGTCTTCGGCTGAGAGTGCGCTGACCAGAGAACTTGGCACATGTCAGTCGTATGAGAGTGCATATGCAAAGCTCCTTACTGCAGCAGGAATAGAAAACAGCGAGACAAGGGATACCTATGATGGACACACCTGGAATGCCATGAAGCTGGACGGACAGTGGTATCAGACGGACTGCACCTGGGATGACAGCAGCGATAATTGGTATAGCTTTGACCAGAGACATTTGTATTTTGGGCTGACGGATGAGCTGATGGCCATAGCACATCCGGGACATAGCAAAATCTATACCACAGATGATTATAAAACGCGTTCAACAAGCCTTGCCGACAATTATTTTGTCAGGGCAGGAGATGCCGCAAAGTGGGCAAAAGCTTACTCAGACAGAATTCAGAAAAATCTGGACGCAGGAAAGACAGAGTTTGAAATAGCAGCGGACAATGCATCTTATCCACCGAGTATTTCAGGTATTCAAAATGGTATTATAGCGTATGCGATAAATCAAATGACATGGACTACAGACAAAGCAGCGGTAACATTAAATGCAACAGGAAGTGCAAAGAACTTTACATTTACAGCCGAATACGCTTCGGAGAGACCCGCAGTCAGCTTGTATGGCAGAAGCATAACCCTTAAAGACAACATCGATGTAAACTATTACATGGAAATGTCTGATTCGGTGTTTGAGCATGATGCTTATCTGGAATTTAAAATCGGCGGTCAGACATATAAGCTTAATGCGAGTGACGCCGCTGAGGTAAATGAGAACGGTAAAACCTTATACAAGTTCTCATGTCCGGTGAATGCGGCACAGATGTCTGATACTATCGAGACAAGAATAGTGATTGATAACAAGACCGAGGAAGAGTATTCATACAGTGTAAAAGAATATGCCACCGAGCTCCTGTCAAAATCAAACGAGTATCCGGAAGAAACCATTAAGCTGGTGAAGGCACTCTTAAATTATGGAACCGCAGCGCAGAACTTCTTTAAATATAACACTGATAAGCCGGCAAACGCTATTTTAAGCGATACCGATAAAATTGTCGCAGCGGCTGATTTTGCTGCATATAAGGCTGTTATTAAAACAGATAGTGCAAATAGTCAGAGTAATGGACTGACATATTACGGAAGCTCTCTGATATGTAAGTCTGAGATGACAGTAAGACATTATTTTATGGTGAACGAAGGTTGTGATATAAACAATTACAAGTTCAGCTATGTTAATGCAGATGGCAATGAAGTCAGTCTGACACCTAAAAAGGCTTCAGATGGGGTGTATTGTGTAGATATAAACGGAATAATGGCACGCAACCTGAATAGTAATTATGCATGCAAAGTCACCGGAAAGAATAAGACCTGTATTTTCGAGCTGGACTATGGTCCGTTCAGCTATTCACAGAAGGTCATTGATAGCGGAAATTCATCTGAGGAATTAAAAAATCTTGTGAACGCGCTATATTGGTATTGGTATTATGGATATAGAAATTAAAAAGACTGCATAATTAAAACTACCGCAGAATTTAACGCTTTAACTAAGCTAAATTCCTGCGGTGGTTTCTTTTGTGCTTATCTGTTTACAATGCTAATCACGGAAGACAAGACCGCCTTTCTGACATATGTGACAAAGTAATTCACTGCTCTCTGATAAAAATATGCTGTCATTTTCTCTTAATAATGACAGTATGATGGTCTATGGCTGGACACTCAAGATTATAAATAATTGTATTTTACAGGGTAATCCGCTATACGAGATATAAGTGTAACGGATTATTTTTATGCAATTTTACCACTTCACCGCATTAAAATTTAATATTTTTTTTATAAAATGTGCAAAATATGACAAAAAGTACTGGACAAAATGTACTATATGGGGTAAAATGCATATATGCAATCAAGCAGCACATTTGAAGGTTGTGCAGAAAGTATTGGGCATATTTTACGAATTGGGGGGATTTTTCATGAGAATATATCATGCTAAGGATTATGCAGATATGAGCAGAAAGGCTGCAAATATCGTATCGGCACAGGTGATTATGAAGCCTAATTGTGTATTGGGACTGGCTACAGGCTCTACACCTATCGGCTTGTATAAGCAGCTCGTTGAGTGGTTCAAGAAGGGGGATTTGGACTTCTCAGAGGTTATGACGGTGAATCTTGATGAGTACAAGGGACTAAGCCGTGAGAATGACCAGAGCTACTATTATTTTATGCATCAGAATTTGTTTGATCATGTGAATATTCCGGTTGAGAATACTCACCTGCCAAACGGCATGGAGCCGGATTCACAGAAGGAGTGCAAGCGCTATACAGAGCTGATTCAGTCTCTTGGCGGTGTTGATTTACAGCTTCTTGGTATCGGGCACAATGGTCATATCGGTTTTAATGAGCCGGGCGAGTCTTTTGACAAGCAGGTACACTGTGTGAATCTGACAGAGTCTACTATTGAGGCCAATAAGCGCTTCTTTGCATCGGCTGATGATGTTCCGAAGCAGGCTTATACAATGGGCATCAAGACCATCATGCAGGCTAAGAAGATTCTTATTGTTGCAAGTGGTGAGGATAAGGCTGAGATTGTGCACAAGGCTTTCTTTGGACCGATTACACCACAGGTGCCGGCTTCTGTATTGCAGCTGCATAATGATGTTACGCTTGTAGCGGATGAGGCTGCACTGAGTTGCTTGTAGATGTTTTTTAGTTGAGAAGGTACATGTATATGTTAATAAAAAATGCAAGGGTATTTACAGAGGATGGCAGCTTTATGCAAGGTGATGTTGTCGTTAAGGATGGCCGTTTTGACAGTGTTTTGGAGAGAACAGCTGACACGGATGCGGCTGCTGACAGCACACAGCAGGAGATTATAGATGCATCAGGTCTTATCATGATACCGGGTCTTGTGGATATTCATTTTCATGGATGCAAGGGAGCTGATATGTGTGACGGCACCACAGAGGCGCTTGATGTGATTACAGCATACGAGGCTTCTATCGGAGTGACGAGCGTGTGTCCGGCTACTATGACCATTCAAAGGGATGAGCTTTTGAGTGTCATGAAAAATGCCGGTGATTATAATTATCATGGTGGTGCACATCTTGTAGGTATCAATATGGAGGGACCTTTTATCAGTCCTTCTAAAAAGGGCGCACAGGCGGCAGAGAATATCATGCGATGTGATTATGATTATTTCTGTGAGCTTCAGGATGCGGCCCATGGCTTGATAAAGCTTGTAGATATTGCTCCGGAGGAGCCGGGGGCGATTGATTTTATAGACAGGGTAAGAGGAAGTGTTGTGGTTTCAATAGCACACACAGCGGCTGATTATGACACCGCAGTAGAGGCTATTGAGCATGGTGCAAGCCATGCTACACATTTGTATAATGCGATGCCACCGCTTCATCACAGGAATCCGGGAGTTATCGGGGCTGTGAGAGATTCAGAAAAGTGTCATGCAGAGATCATTTGTGACGGAGTGCATATTCATCCGTCGGTTATCAGGGCAACATTTGCCATGTTTGGTGCGAAGCGCATGATTTTAATAAGTGACAGCATGAGAGCCACAGGGCTTGAGGATGGCGAGTATACACTCGGTGGACAGGCAGTGACGGTCAGAGGTTCGCTTGCCACACTCCATGATGGGACAATTGCAGGCTCGGCAACAAATCTGATGGATTGTATGCGTTTCACAGTAAGGCAGGCAGGTATTCCGCTTGAGGAGGCAATTATGTGTGCTACAGCCAATCCGGCTAAGGAGATTGGCATCTATGATGAAGCAGGCAGCATTTCTGCAGGAAAGAGAGCAGATTTTGTGCTTCTCAATGATGATTTGGATATTGTGAGTGTGTATATCGACGGAAAGGAGATATCATGTTAGGTTTTTTCAAGAATAAGTCAAAGGGAAAGGTGATCTGTTCTCCGTGCAACGGCAGAGTGGTTCCTATTACAGAGGTTCCGGATCCTACTTTTTCTGAGAAGATATTGGGAGACGGTGTGGCCGTGATTCCTTCTGAGGGCAGGTTTTACGCTCCGGCGGATGGTGAGGTGACAGCTGTATTTGATACGCTTCATGCTTTTACCATGACGACCACTCAGGGAGTCGAGTTGCTTTTGCACATTGGTCTGGATACAGTGATACTAAAGGGTGCTCCTTTTAAATCACATATTTCCGTTGGTGATCAGGTGAAGAAGGGTGACCTTTTGATGGAGGCTGACCTGAAGCAGATTAAGGCAGCAGATCTTAATGTCATCACTCCGGTTTTAATTGGCAACACTGCTGATTATAGTGAGATAAAGATGCTCAAAGAGGGGAATGTATCCGCCGGTGATGAGATTTTAAGTCTCGCGTAGATTTGAATATAATTATATAATAATAACGAACTTTATTGGAGTATCTCCAGTTTAGTATACATAATGTAAAGGAGGGGAAATTTATGAAATTTCTTCAAAAACTGGGTAAAGCTTTAATGCTTCCCGTAGCAGTACTTCCTATCTGTGGTATCCTCATGGGTATTGGATATTATTTATGTCCTGCAACCATGCAGGGTGGTGACATCGAGGGTGTACGTAATTTAATAGGTCTGTTTTTAGTTAAAGCAGGGGGCGCTTTGATTGACAACATGGCCATCCTTTTTGTAATCGGCGTTGGTGTCGGTATGTCGGATAAGAACGACGGTACTGGCGGTATTGCAGCTTTAGCTTCATGGCTGATGATGACAACACTCCTGTCTACAGGCTTTGTTACCACAATCATGCCATCTATCGCTGACAGCGCTACAAAGACACTTGCATTCGACAAGATTCAAAACCCATTTATTGGTATCTTGGCCGGTATTATTGGTTCTTTGTGTTACAACAGATTTAAGGATACAAAGCTTCCTGACTGGCTGTCATTCTTCAGTGGCAAGCGTTGCGTAGCAATTATCGCAGGTGTTGTTTCAATCCTTGTATCTGTAGTATTACTGTTTGTATGGCCATTACTTTTCGGTGCTCTTGTATCTATCGGTAAAGCAATCGTTGGTTTTGATGTAGTCGGTGCAGGTATCTATGCATTCCTGAACCGTCTGTTAATTCCTACAGGATTACACCACGCATTAAACAATGTATTCTGGTTCGATACTATCGGACTTGGAGACCTCAAACATTTCTGGGCAGGCGAGACATCAAAGGATGTTTCATGGAGCCTCGGAATGTACATGTCAGGTTTCTTCCCATGTATGATGTTTGGTATTCCTGGTGCAGCACTTGCTATGGTTAAGTGCGCAAAGCCTGCTAAGAAAAAGGCTGCCATCGGTATCCTTGCTTCTGCAGCTATCTGTGCATTCATCTGTGGTGTTACAGAGCCTTTCGAGTTTGCATTTATGTTCCTTGCTCCTGTTCTCTATGTGATTTATGCTTTACTTTATGGTATTTTCACAATGATTACAGTAGCTCTTGGATTTAGAGCAGGCTTCTCATTCTCAGCCGGTGCGATGGATTTATTATTCTCATCTTCACTTCCGGCTGCAGCAAAGACATGGCTCATCATTCCTCTTGGAATCGCAGCTTTTATCGTATTCTACATTGTATTCTATTTCGCTATCAAGAAATGGGATCTTAAGACCCCTGGTAGAGAGGACGATGATGTTGAGGCAGAGAAGAAGGCAGTGCTTTCTAACAATGACTACACAGCAGTAGCAAAGACTATTCTTGAGGGCTGCGGTGGCAAAGACAATATTGCAAGCATTGACAACTGCATCACAAGACTTAGACTTGAGGTTAAGGATATTACTCAGGTTGATGACAAGAAGATTAAATCTGCAGGTGTTGCAGGCGTTATGAAGCCTGGCAAGAATTCTGTTCAGGTTATTATCGGAACCAAGGTTCAGTTTGTTGCGGATGAGTTTTCTAAGCTTTGCGAGTAGATTTGGTCTGCAATATAGCAGTGCTGATTCACATTAGGTGATTCACATAATTTCATAATACATGATTAAAAGCCACACCGGGTGTTATGCCTGGGGTGGCTTTTTTGAGTTCGGGCCGTAAGCTCCGCCCGGTCGTGGTGCACACGGACTCTCGTTTTCGCTACGCTGCGCTGTTAAGATACTGTACGGATTATGCTTTTGGGTTTTCAATGCTCGACGAAACCGGCTTTTATGCGCCGTCCGTGGTGCATAACGCCTTCCCCAGCCGTCCATGGCTGCGGATTTCTGTGCTTCATGGGCATAATCCTACAGTATCTAAACAGCTTCGCTATGCGCTCTCACGAGAGTCCGTGTGCACCACGCCGGGCGGGGCTTACGGCCCTTACGCTGTGGTGGTAATCCACCTAGGAGAGCGTCGCTGGTCATACTGTTAGGTGTGAACAGTAACTGTCCAAATAGTGGGGAATGTATAGCTTTACAGCAAGGGTTGAAAAACAAACAAACGTTTGCTATAATAAATGAAGCGAGGAAATAAAAGTATATTAGGTTTAGTAATTTAAGTATTCATTTAATTTATTGTAATTAGGGAAAATCCAATATCAATCGATTGATAGAAAGAGTGATTTTATATGAACATATGGCTAAAGTTAAGGAAAACAGCTGCAATTACATTATGTGAATTACTTGCAATTGCTACAATTTTTACAGGCTGTGCTTCCGCTGATTTATCCGGCACTGAAGGAGCCGGGCATGCCGCAGGAGCTGAAGTGGCAGGTGAGGATTTTTCAGGTGCTTTAGGCAGCAAGGATAACGCAGATGGTGCACAGGGCGGAAGTGACCTGTCGGAAGCTGATTCAGGTGTTAACGGTACAGGACAGGCGGATTCAGGAAAGCCGCAGGAGGATCTGGTAAATAACAATTCCTACGTTTCCCTCGATGCGATTCCTGCATATGATGGCAAGGCATATGTGGCTGTCAACAATAATGAGCCTTTTTTTACGGACAGCGATATGACTACCACTGCTTTTGAAAATTACAGTGATTTGGATTCACTTGGCAGATGCGGTGTGGCTTATGCCAATATCTGCAAGGATATCATGCCGACTGAGGAGCGTGGCAAGATAGGAATGATAAAGCCATCAGGCTGGCATACGGTGAAGTATGATGTGATAAAGGACAGGTATTTATATAATCGCTGTCATCTTATTGGCTATCAGCTTGCCGGCGAAAATGCCAATCCGAAGAATCTTATTACCGGTACGAGATACCTGAATGTGGAGGGCATGCTTCCGTTTGAGAATCTGGTAGCGGATTATGTAAACAATACAGGAAATCATGTGCTTTACAGAGTGACTCCGATGTTCTCGGGTAGCAATCTAGTTGCAAACGGCGTTCTCATAGAGGCAAAGTCGGTTGAGGATAACGGTGGCGGCATACTTTTTAATGTCTATTGCTATAATGTGCAGCCCGGAGTTGGAATAAACTATGAGAATGGTGACAGCTGGCTGGATGGCACCACTCCGCAGAAGCAGAGCGCTCAGACGGATACACCGAAGAATGAAGGCTCGCAGAGCAGCGCTGGAAGCGGGGCAGGAGAATCCGGCTCTTCAGGCAGTACAACAGGAAGTGCATCATCAGGCTCAGACAGCTCAGCAGCAGAAAATAGCGCTGCAGATTCCTCAAACAGCGAGACTATGGTTCATATCACAGCAACCGGCAAGAAATATCACCGTGCGGGCTGTCGCACCTTGAAAAAGAGTGACACAGAGGTAACGCTTGATGAAGCAAAATCCATGGGCTTGTCTCCGTGCGGAATTTGCAATCCACCACAGTAGATGTGCATTAGCATTTGCAAGTCACGGCACCGCTAGGGCGCACGCATATGCATTTGATTGAGCGAATAGCAAAGCCGCTTAGATACTGTAGGATTATGCATATGAAGCACAGAAATGACTTGCCATGGAGGGCAAGTCAAGGAGAACCGCGCCACGGAAGGCGCGTTTCGACGGTTTCGTCAAGCATAGAAGCGCAAAAAGCATAATCCGTACAGTATCTTAGCGGCAAAGCGTAGCGAAAGCAAAGCATATGCGTGTGCCCTAACGGTGCCGTGGCTTGCAGCCCGTATAATTGCCATAAACCCTTGACGATTGCAAAACCGAAAAGTATAATAGAATAGCTAATGAATTCAATATTTTAATATAGATGGAGGAAACCAAATGGCACTGAGCAAAAAGCCGGTCAACGGCATGAAAGATATACTACCTGCAGAGATGGAAATCCGTGATTATGTGACAAGTGTGATCAAGGATACATACAGAAGCTTCGGATTTACACCGATAGAGACACCATGCATGGAGAATATAGCAAATCTCACAAGCAAGCAGGGCGGAGAAAATGAGAAGCTGATCTTCAAGGTAATGAAGAGAGGCGAGAAGCTGAATCTGGAGACAGCAAAGGAAGAGTCTGATGTAGTAGACTTTGGAATGCGCTATGACCTTACAGTGCCACTTTCAAGATATTATTCAAACAATGCCAACAACCTGCCATCGCCGTTTAAGGCACTTCAGATGGGCAGTGTGTGGAGAGCAGACAGACCTCAAAGAGGCCGCTACAGACAGTTTACACAGTGTGATATAGATATACTCGGAGAGCCAAGCAATCTGGCAGAGATAGAGCTGATTACAGCAACCACTACCACAATCGGCAGACTCGGCTTCGAGAACTTTGAGATAAGAATCAACGAGAGAAGAATCCTAAAGGCAATGGCTGCTTACAGTGGTTTCGCTGAGGAGGACTACGACAGCGTATTTATCACACTCGATAAGATGGACAAGATAGGAGTGGAAGGTGTTGCAAGTGAGCTTGCACAGGATGGCTACCCACAGGAAAATATTGACAAATATCTTGATTTGTTCAAGCTTTTGGAGCAGACAAGGGATGTCACTGAGGGTGTAAATATACTTTCAGAAAAGCTCGGTGAATATTTAGACGAAGAAGTGGTTACAAATATGACAGAGATAGCTACGGCTGTTAATGCCACAAAGGGAGCAAAGTTTGAGCTCGTATTTGACCCTACACTTGTTCGTGGAATGAGCTACTACACAGGAACTATTTTTGAGATATCAATGCCTGAGCTTGGCGCAGCCTGTGGCGGTGGCGGACGATATGACAAGATGATTGGAAAGTTCACCGGAAATGATGTACCGGCCTGTGGTTTTTCAATCGGTTTTGAGAGAATTATCCTGCTTCTCATGGAGAGCGGCTTCAAGATTCCTGAGAGTCCAAAGAAGGTGGCTTATCTGGTTGAGAAGAAATATCCGGCAGACAAGCTTGTTGATGTCATGAACCAGGCAAAAGACGCAAGAGCAAACGGACAGCAGGTGCTTGTTGTGCGCATGAACAAGAACAAGAAATTCCAGAAGGAGCAGCTTATGAAAGAGGGCTACGAGGAGTTTGTTGAGTTCTTTAACAGATAGGAATCTGATAAGCAGCAGTTTAGCTGTGTAGCAGTGGTACCAAACAGTTATTAGAATAAATATATATTAGAAATATAAGGAGTATAAAATGGCAGAATCAATGCAGGGCTTACATAGAAGCCATAGATGTACAGAGGTATCAAATGCCAATATCGGTGAGAAGGTCACCGTGATGGGCTGGGTACAGAAGAGAAGAAATTTAGGAAGTCTCATTTTCGTAGATTTAAGAGACAGAAGCGGAATACTTCAGATAGTATTCGGTGAGGAAAATGTAGGTGCAGATGGCTTTGAAAAGGCAGGCACCTTAAGAAGTGAGTTCGTCATCGCAGTTGAGGGAACTGTCCAGAAGAGAACAGCTGCTGTCAATGAGAGCTTAAAGACAGGTGATATCGAGGTTATCGCTACATCAATCAGAGTGCTTTCAGAGGCACAGACACCTCCATTCCATATTGAGGAGAATTCAAAGACTAGCGAGGACATCAGACTTAAATACCGTTATCTGGATCTTCGCCGTCCTGATATCCAGAGAAATCTCATGCTCAGAAGCAATGTGCTTCGCGTGATGCGTGACTTTATGGCAAACGAGGGATTTTTGGAGATAGAGACACCAATCCTTTGCAAGTCTACACCTGAGGGCGCCAGAGACTATCTCGTGCCAAGCCGTATACACCACGGACATTTTTACGCGCTTCCACAGTCACCACAGCTCTTTAAGCAGCTTCTGATGGCTTCAGGCTATGACAGATATTTCCAGATTGCACGATGCTTCCGTGATGAGGATCTGCGTGCAGACAGACAGCCTGAGTTTACACAGGCCGATATGGAGCTTTCATTCGTAGATATCGATGATGTAATCGAGGTAAATGAGAGACTGTTAAAGCACCTTTTTAAAGAGGTCATAAATGTGGATGTTGAGATTCCGTTTAAGCGTATGCCTTGGCAGGAGGCTATGGACAGATTTGGTTCTGACAAGCCTGATACACGCTTTGGTATGGAGCTTTGCGATGTTTCGGAAGTGGTAAAGGACTGTGGCTTTGGAGTATTCACAGGAGCTCTTGAAAACGGTGGCTCTGTCCGCGGTATCAATGTAGAGGGACAGGCAAAGATGCCTCGTAAGAAGATTGACAAGCTTGTAGAGCACGCAAAGGGCTGTGGAGCAAAGGGACTTGCTTATCTGTGCATCAATGAGGATGGCACATACAAGTCATCATTTGCCAAGTTTATGACAGAAGCTGAGCTTGATGCACTTGTTGCAAAGATGAACGGAAAGCCGGGAGATTTACTCCTTTTCGCAGCTGACAAAAATAAAATCGTATGGAATGTACTTGGAGCACTTCGTCTCATGCTCGGAGCTGAGCTTGGCCTGATTGATGAGAACAAGTACAATTTCCTCTGGGTAACTGAGTTCCCACTCCTTGAGTGGTCTGATGAGGAAAACAGATTTATGGCAATGCATCATCCATTCACTATGCCTATGGAGGAGGATTGGGACAAGATAGACTCAGATCCGGGCGCAGTTCGTGCAAAGGCATATGATATCGTACTCAATGGTACAGAGCTCGGTGGAGGCTCAGTGCGTATCCATCAGGATGACATCCAGGAGAAGATGTTTGAGGTGCTTGGTTTCACAAAGGAGCGTGCACATGAGCAGTTTGGATTCCTGCTTGATGCATTCTCATATGGTGTACCGCCACACGCAGGACTTGCCTTCGGTGTTGACCGTATCTGCATGCATATGTTGCATACAGACAATATCAAGGAGGTTATTGCATTCCCTAAGGTAAAGGACGCTTCGGACCTCATGTCAGAGGCACCCGGAACTGTAGATCCAAAGCAGCTTGAGGAGCTTGGAATAGCTGTAGCTGCAGAGGAAGATGAGGAATAACACTATAATATGAATTTGAAAAAAAATATTTTCAATGCGATTACCATAATACTGCTCGCCGCACTTATTGCGGGGGCAGTATTGCTTAATAACAGGATAAAAAAGCTCGAGACACAGATGTCATACACCTCAGACAACACATCGGTGATACTTTCCGATGTGCAGACCATGCAGGATGATATCAAGTCCACCCTTGAGGAGGAGGCCAGCCTCATAACAGACTGGGACATTTCTTTAAAAAGTGCAGACTTTACCGATATGACATACACAGTCTCAGTCTCGGTGGTGCCAAAGGAGTACACAGAGGATACAAAAACCAGTGTATTTTTCGGTACAAACGAGATACCGCTCGAGCTAAACGGCATCAAGTATACGGGTGAGGCCACACTTCCGCTGTCTGAGGACTATGCAGGCAATGTGACATTTCTGTTTGTTGACGGAAATAAGAGAAGCACAGAGGTGCTCGATGAGTTTGAAGGTGTGACATCAGTGTTCAAAAATGTAGCATCAGGCATACTTGCCGATAAACCAACCTTTGACAATGGCAGCATAAAGCTTGGCACAGATGTAGATGTAGCAGTCATGGGAAATGATTACTTTGACTTTAACAGTGTGCAGCTCGTGGTTGCAAGCTCAGATACAGAGCTAAAGACATACGATATCCGACAGCTGTTGGCAGAAAACGGCACGGATAGTGCAGACTCTGCAGACACAGATTCTATCACATCCGCCTTAAGCCGGAAGGATGATGCCAAAAAAGATGGCTCAAAGAATGACACGGAAAATGATACCTCTGATGCCTCAAAAGAGGACGACGGTAAGCTCCATAGCCTCGAAGGCACAGTCAAAATCGAAGACTTAATCCCTGTCACCGCCGCAAGCAATATCAAAATATATGTCAAAGCAGTATCGGCACAGGGCTACACCTTCACATATGACCTGTTCGATGGTACCGTAAATCAGGACATCACAGACTTTGAAACCACAGCCGACATATCCGGCGGAGACTACACAGTAACCGACCCGACCGGCAGCAAATACGAGCCATAAAAATGTGATATAAGTGTAATTATTTAAAATCAGTTTTCTTGTGTTTTCAAGGCGACTCAGAATATTTATAAACAGTCTATAACTATTTAATAAAGCTCATTTCGCATAAGTGAAATGAGCTTTAAATTTAAAAAGCAAAAAGTGCCGGACAAAATTTCACGCCAGTGAAATAAGTCCGGCACTACCAGAATGCAAGGTAGCAAAGCGCCTCGCTCGTAAACCTGAATTAGCCGGAGAGCATACAGTGTGTTCCGAAGAAAAATGTGAACTGCCGCGGAGTTCCATAAATTAAAGAAGAAAGAAAACATAAATAAAATCGTAACCTGCCCGGACAAATAACCGCGGCTGACTTCACATTTTTCTGAGGAATATACTGTGTGCTATGCCGGCAACCGCACAACCTAAAAAGCGAGGCGCCCACCACACCTATCATATGATGAGCTGTGCTCACCCTTCTTTTTTGCTGAGCGGCAGCGTAAATATAAACTCAGTTCCCACACCCTCAGTGCTTATCACATTTATATTCTCACCATGCGCCTGCACGATTTCTTTAACTATAGACAGGCCAAGTCCCGTACCGCGCTTATCCTTTCCGCGGGATAAATCACTCTTGTAGAAGCGCTCCCAGATCTTTGAAAGGCTGTCCTTTGGTATACCGATACCGTGATCCTTTACTGATATAAACACCTTTTCATTTCTGATACTCGTCTCAATCTTGATACTCGAATCATTATTTGAAAACTTCACAGCGTTGTCTATCAGGTTGTAAAGAATCTGCTGGATTTTGACCATATCACCGCGCACGAAAAGCTCTTTTCCGGTGAGCAGCAGGTCAAAGCTTAAGCCCTTTTCACTGCATTTACCCTCGAAGGTAAGGATTGTCGTGCGGATCATTGTATTGATGTCAAAATCAGCAATATCCAGGTGTATGCCGTGATGACCGAACTGGTTCAGATCAATAAGACTCTTGGTGAGCTTATTAAGCCTCTCGGTTTCAAAAAGTATGATATTTAAATACTTATCCTGCATCTCAACAGGGATGGTTCCGTCCAGCATGGCTTCCACGTAGCCCTTTATCGAGGTAAGAGGGGAGCGGAAGTCGTGTGACACGTTAGAAACAAACTTGCGCTGATCCTCCTCAAGCGTATCAAGCTCAGTTGCCATGTAGTTTAGTGTGTTTGCCAGATAGCCGATTTCGTCATTGGAATGTACATCAATCTGGGCAGTGAAATCACCCTTTGCATACTTCTTTGCGGTCTTTGTGATTTTAGAGATAGGACGGTAAATGGAGCGGCTCATCATGAAAAGCAGAACAAATGCAAAGGCAAAAATGAGCGCTACAGTGTAAAAGGAGATGTTCATAAAACCGTTTACACCTGCCGTGATATGGCTCATTGTCTTGTGAATGACTATGTAGCCGATATTCTGGTACGAGACATTTACCGGGGAAAATACGGACAGCATCTTATGCTTGAAGGAGCCGTAAAAATCTCCAATCATATAGTTGTTGCTGCCAAAATCGGTGACATCAAAGCCATTTATCACTACAGGCTTAGAACTGTCATTTTGGGTATCAATGCCTATTGACGGATCATCTGAGTCCATGAGCAGCTCACCGTCAGGGCTGACCACCCATACCTTGGCATCCATATAGTCGGCTACGATTTTCATGTGATTCTGGAAATCGCTAAGCGACATGGATGAGCCAAAGTATTCGGCGGCGTAATCACCTGCAATGATGGATGCTTCCCTGTAGAGATTGGATGCCTCCTGCTTTTCAATATAGTCTGTGGTGAGATGCTGTGTAAAGGTGCATATAATGAAAAAAGCGATGACACCGTAAATCAGGTAGCTGATTAACAGCTTAGTGTAGATGGTATGCTTCATTATTTATTTTACCTCAAACTTGTATCCGATGCCCCAGACAGTTGCGATGCGCCAGGTTGGCTTGTCCTTGATTTTCTCGCGGAGACGCTTTACATGCACATCGACAGTGCGGGTGTCGCCGACATATTCATAGCCCCATATGTTGTCCAGAAGCTGCTCCCTTGTAAACACCTGATTTGGAGATGAGGCAAGAAAATATAAAAGTTCAAGCTCCTTTGGCGGCATATCAATCTGCTGTCCGTCATAAGTGACAGAGTAGTTGGACAGATTTACAATAAGCCCCGGGTACTCCACACACTTGATATCTACGGAAGCATAAGCCTCCGGCTTTGCAGGCTGGAAGCGTCTGAGCACGGCCTTGACTCTTGCCACAAGCTCCTTTGAGTCAAAGGGCTTGAGTATATAGTCGTCGGCGCCAAGCTCCAGGCCTAAAACCTTGTCAAATACCTCGCCCTTTGCGGAGAGCATGATAATCGGCACATCGGACTTTGCACGTATCTCACGGCATACCTGATAGCCGTCTATGCCAGGAAGCATGAGGTCCAAAAGAAGCATGTTTGGCTTGTAGTGCTCAAACGCGATAAGAGCCTGCTCACCGTCATTTACGATTTTGGTGTCATAGCATTCCTTGGTCAGATATAGAGATATAAGTTCTGCTATATTGTTGTCGTCGTCTACTATCAGTATTTTCTGTTTAACAGCCATTTCTAATCTCCTTCTTAAAAATTATTTATATTCCGTAAAAGTAAATTGTCGTTATTTAAAGGTTGCGATGGTTACTCCGGCATCGCCCTCACCAAACTCACCGAGATGGTATTCCGCAATAGTTTTTGTCCTCTTAAGGAGTCCATGCACAGCCTTTCGCAGTGCACCGGTGCCTTTTCCGTGGACAATGCGCACTGATGAAAGATGAGCGATATATGCGTCGTCTAAGTATTTATCCAAGAGAGCAAGTGCCTCATCCGTAGTCTTTCCTATCAGGTTGATTTCTGATGAAACTGACAGCGATTTGCTCATCTTTATCTTGCTTCCGCTGCCGCCGTACTTCTTGGCAGGAGAGACATCGTCGTTTAAGAGCACGAGGTCATTAATATTAACCAGCGAGCGCAGTATACCCATCTGCACATACAAATCACCCTTGGCATTTGGCAGAGTGTGGACAGTTCCCTTCAGATTGAGGGAGAGCACAAGCACAGAATCACCGATGCGCAGCTTCTTAGGCGCCTTGTGATTTGCCTTGGCAGTGTTTTTCTTGATGTCTGACAGCTTCTTTTCCTTGTCATTCATCTTGTCACGAAGGGCAGAGCGCTCCTTTTCCATCTGGCTCATAGGAGCCTGACCCTGTCCGTATTTGTTGAAATTGCGGATGGTTTTGTCGGCAAGTTCCTTTGCATCCTGCAGTATCTTGTAGGCTTCCTCATTTGCCTCGCGTAAAATCTTGTCTTTGCTCTTGTCTATGCGCTCATTTTTCTCTTCGAGCTGTTTCTTGAGCTTTTCAATCTCGGCCTTGTAGCTGTTGATTTCAAGCTGTTCCTTTTCGATAGTTTGTCGCTGTGACTCGAGGCTTGCAATCAGATCCTCAAAATCAAGGTCGTTATCATTAATTCTGCTTTTTGCATCCTCGATGATGTTTTCGTCCAGACCAAGCTTTGATGAGATTGCAAATGCGTTACTCTTTCCGGGAATACCGATTAACAGGCGGTAGGTAGGGCTTAAAGTCTCCACATTGAACTCACAGCAGGCATTTTCCACACCGTCTGTGGAAAGCGCATATACCTTCAGCTCACTGTAGTGTGTGGTGGCCATGGTGATGGCACCATACTGGTGCAGCCTGTTTAAAATTGAGATGGCAAGTGCCGCACCCTCTGTCGGGTCGGTTCCCGAGCAGAGCTCATCGAACAGGCAAAGGCTTCTGTCGTCAGCTTTTTCAAGGATTTTTACGATATTGGTCATGTGAGACGAGAAGGTACTGAGACTTTGCTCAATACTCTGCTCATCGCCTATATCCGCAAAGACGTCCTCAAAGATGGCGAGCTTTGACCTGTCAGCCGCAGGAATGTGAAGACCTGCCTGACCCATGAGAGTCAAAAGTCCGACAGTCTTTAGTGAAACCGTCTTACCACCGGTGTTTGGTCCGGTGATGATAAGCTGCTTATATTCCTCGCCGAGCCGTACATCTATAGGAACCACCTTTTTAGCATCCAAAAGCGGATGACGGCCCTTTCTGATATTGATATGCCCCTCGGTGTTGAACTCCGGTGCCACACCGTTATATGATTTAGCCAGATTTGCCTTTGCAAAAATGAAGTCAAGCTCTGAAAGAATCTCATAGTCCTGCTCCAAAGCAGCCGCATTCATGGCGACCTTGTCGCTGAGCGCTGCAAGGATTTTTTCAATCTCCTCCTGCTCCTTTATGAAAAGCTCCTTGAGCTCATTATTCAAATTGACGACAGCCATCGGCTCGATAAAAAGGGTAGAGCCGGTAGATGACTGGTCGTGCATCATGCCGGGTACATTGCCCTTAGCCTCAGCCTTTACAGGCAGACAATATCTGCCGTCGCGCATGGTCACAACCGCATCCTGCAGATATGTCCTCGTTGTGCTGTTGTTCATGAGCTTGGTGAGCTGCGCATGGATTCTGTCATTCATGCCGCGTATGCTCTTTCTTATCTTAAAAAGCTCAGGACTCGCATCATCGGCAATCTCTTCCTCAGATAAAATGCACCTCTTAATCTCATCGCAGAGCGCAGAAACCGGTTCAATCCCTGCAAACAGACCGGAGAGAGAATCCTGCTTCTCATTGTCCATGGCGCTTCTGCCATAAGCCTTCACGCGCTTTGCAACCTCTAAAAGACTGCAGATGCGAAGAAGCTCGGTCGTATTCAGCGCTCCGCCGATATCAAGCCTCTTTAGGGAAGCATGTACATTGTGTATGCCAACGAAGGACACTCCACTGTCCTTGTACAGGCGGCTTAGTGCATCGGCAGTGGTGGTCTGCAGATGTCTGATTTCGTATAAATCGGTGATAGGCTCAAGTGAAAGACACCGCTTTTTTGTCTCATCACATGCTGCGTAGCTGCTTAGCATGGTGAGGATTTTGTTATATTCCAATGTTTTGTAAACTTTTTTATTCATTTCTATATCCTTATATTTCGGTAGTTGAATATTAAATTCATATTTACTGTATAGCTTATCATATTATAGCTGAAAATCTTCAAAAAAACCATAATAAATATGTATTAAATGATAATTACAAGATGATAACATAAAGTTTAATACATAACAAACCAGTTTGTTAAACGAGCCAAAAAGTAAGGGCTTGCGATATGTACCCGCCGGACTGCTGCACTGCTCCCACCGGTGCGAATAGCGCAGTGGCTTAGATACTGTAGGATTATGCTCATAATACAGAAATGCCACGGCATGGATGCCGGGGCAAGGAGCTATCGAGCCATGGAAGGCGAGTAGCGACGGTTTCGTCATGTATAGAAAAAGTAAATGCATAATCCATACAGAATCTTAGTCACGCAGCGTAGCACCGTTGGGAGCAGTGCAGCAGTCCGGCGGGTACATGCCGCAAGCCCGTACTCAAAGAAAAAATATGGTTGCAACGCAATATAATTCAGAATATAATGTAAGTTAGTAACTAAAGACATCTAATCAGGGTGACAATATGGAGCAATTTATCAGAGAAAAGATAAAGGATAAACCGCTGAATAAAAAAAGACTTGCAAAAAAAGCAGGCACAGCAGCACTCTGCGGAGTGGCATTTGCAGTGGCTGCAAGCATTGTTTTTGCTATATTTCTGCCGGTTATCAACAGACAATCAAAAAAAGCTTCAGATGGAAAAAATAATAATGATGTGCAGACAGCCACACAGCAGTCAGGCATAGATGACAGCAGTGATGCATATAGTGAAAATGGTACACAAAGCACAGAGGCCGGCACTTCTTCGGAGCCGTCTTCGCAGACCTATCAGCCTACACTCGCAGATTATCAGGCAGTGCAGAACCAGCTCTACAGAGTGGGCACTTCGGCCACGAAATTTGTAGTAGGAGTCACGGGTGTGACAGATGCCACTGATATTTTCAATAATTCCTATGAGACCGAGGGTCAGGGAGTGGGAGTGATACTGAGGGACAATGGAAAGCAGCTAATCATTCTGACAGAGAAAAATGTAGTGGATAAGGCGGATAAGCTTAGTGTAACCTTTGTAAACGACATGATGGCTGATGCTGCGCTGGTCAAGTATGACAGCAATACAGGTATAGCAATCATTTCCGTGGATAAGTCGCTTCTGGACGACGCCACAATAAGGGCTATAGCGGTTGCGGAGCTTGGTAATTCAAATATTGTTTCAAGAGGAGCATCTGTCATTGCACTTGAGGCAAACTATGCCATTCTCACAGGTCTTGTAACGTCAACAACCAACGAGCTGTCGGCGCAGGACAACAATTACTCGGTGCTCACCACAGATATTGCAAGCAACAAGTTACAGAGCGGTATACTGATTAATACAGATGGTCAGGTCATAGGGCTTTCGCTGCAGGATTTCAATCCGGCGGAGGAAAACAATACGCTCACGGCTGTCAGCATAAGCGACCTGTCACCTGTCATTGAAAAGCTCGAGAGCGGCGCAGATGTGCCGTACATAGGCATCACCTGTACTACAGTTACAGAAAAAATAGCAAACAGATATAACATCCCAAAGGGTGTTTATATAAAGCAGGTTACCATGGATTCACCGGCATTTGTCTCGGGGCTTCAAAGCGGAGATGTGATAGTTGCGGTAAACAATACAGAGGTGTCGAATGTGTCCGCGTACAACACACAGCTTATGAAGCAAAAGCCTGAGGATACCTGCAATCTGAAAGTAAAGAGAAAAGGAAGCAACGGCTACACGGAGATTACCTGTCAGGTGAAAATCGGAGTGATGAATTAGCCGAAATTAGGAGGATATATGAAGTATATTTCAACTCTACGCGAGGGAGAGAGAATCAATGAGATTTTTTTATGCAAGAGCAAGCAGACAGCCATGACCAAAAGCGGAAAGCCTTATGACAATGTTATCCTGCAGGATAAGACAGGCACGCTGGATGCCAAGATATGGGATGTGGGCTCAGTAGGTATTGAGGAATTTGATGCAATGGATTACATAGCCATAACCGGTGATATCACAAGCTTTCAGGGCAATTTGCAGTGTTCCATAAAGCGTGCGAGAAAGGTGAATGAGGGAGAATATGACCCTGCGGATTATCTGCCGGTCAGCGATAAGGATGTCGAGGTCATGTATAAGGAACTCATGGGCTTTATCGGCTCTGTAAAGAATCAGTACCTGTCACAGCTATTACATAGCTTTTTTGACAATAAGGAGTTTGAGCGTCGTTTCAAGTTCCATTCAGCCGCAAAGAGCGTGCACCACGGCTTTGTAGGAGGTCTTTTGGAGCATACACTCGGTGTGACGAAGAACTGTGATTATTTTGCAAAAACGTATCCGGTCTTAAACCGTGACCTGCTTCTTACAGCAGCTATTTTCCATGATATCGGAAAATTAAAGGAGCTTTCTACTTTCCCGGAGAATGACTATACAGACGCAGGCCAGCTCCTCGGACATATCATGATTGGTGCAGAGTGGGTAGGCGATGCGATTAAGAGCATCGACGGCTTCCCGGTAGTGCTCGCAAACGAGCTGAAGCACTGCATACTTGCCCACCACGGCGAGCTTGAGTTTGGCTCTCCGAAAAAGCCGGCACTTGTCGAGGCACTTGCACTTAGCTTTGCAGACAACATAGATGCCAAGATGGAGACCTTCAGAGAGCTGCTTGTAAATGTGCCTGAAAACGATACAAAGTGGCAGGGCTACAACAGATTTATGGAGACAAATTTCCGCAGAACAAGTGTGTAAAAAGGCGGACGATATTAATATAGCTATGGTGTGATTTTTGGTGTGAAAGCTTGCGCCAGATACAAACATTATAAAGAGTAATTATATATATAAAATAAAGAAGAGAAAAGCATGAAAAAAAATGACATATTTGAACTTGAAATAACAGATATGGGAACAGATGGCGAGGGTATCGGACATTATGATGGCATGACCTTTTTCGTAAAGGATGCACTGATTGGTGACGTCATAACAGCCCACGCAACAAAATTAAAGAAAAACTATGGCTACGCAAGAGTGGAAGAGATTAAGACCCCTTCCACTTTTCGCGTTGAGCCGCAATGTGAGCTGCACAAGAGGTGTGGCGGCTGCCAGATACAGGCGCTCTCATATGAAAAGCAGCTTGAATTTAAAAATAATAAGGTGCGCAACAATCTCATGCGTATAGGTGGATTTTCCGAGGCAGAGCTGGACAGTAAAATGCAGCCGCCTGTTGGCGCAGACAATCCATACCGCTACCGCAACAAGGCACAGTTTCCGGTGGGATATGACAGGGATGGCAATATAGTGACAGGCTTTTATGCATCGCGAAGCCACAATATCATCCCGGTCGAGGACTGCAGGCTTGGGGTGCCGCAAAACAAAGAGATACTGGATATCATAAAGGAATGGATGAATGAGTGCGGCATCACACCGTATGACGAGAACACACACAAAGGGCTCGTGCGCCATGTGCTTATCAGATATGGTTTTACATCAAAGCAGATTATGGTGTGTCTTGTGATAAATGGGGACAGTCTTGAAGAAAAACGCCGAGGCGGGAATGCAGCAGATATACTGTGCGAAAGACTCTCAAAAATCGATGGAATGACTTCCATTTCCTACAATATCAATAAGGAAAACACAAATGTCATCCTCGGCAAAAAGACAGTTTGCATATGGGGCAGACCATATATTGAGGACACCATCCATCTGCTTTCTTACCCTGATTTCACACCACAGGGGACAGGCATCACATATCAGATTTCGCCACAGTCGTTCTATCAGGTAAACCCGAAGCAGACAGAAAAGCTTTACAGCACGGCACTTGCATTTGCAGGGCTCACAGGAAATGAAAATGTCTGGGATATCTACTGCGGTATCGGTACCATATCGCTCTTTTTGTCACAGAAGGCAAAGCAGGTGTACGGAGTGGAAATAGTGCCTCAGGCAATCGAGGATGCCAAAAACAATGCGAAGCTCAATGGCATCACAAATGCGCAGTTTTTCGTAGGAAAGGCTGAGGAGGTGCTGCCACAGTTTTATGAGAATGCAAAGAAAAAAGAGAATATCACTGATGATACAGCATCCACCGGACATACAGATATGCTTCGCCCGGATGTGATAGTCGTTGACCCGCCAAGAAAGGGCTGTGATGAGAAGTGCCTGGACACAATGCTTGCGATGTCACCGGAGAGGATTGTATATGTGAGCTGCGATTCGGCAACATTGGCAAGGGATTTGAAGATACTCTGTGAAGAGAAGTATGAACTCATGAAGTGGCAGGCATTTGATCAGTTTTCTCATACGACGCATGTAGAAAGTATTTGCCTCCTCGAGCGGGTGAGCAACTGAAAAATATTGATATGAACTAAGTAAATTTATAGACATTTTCTTATCGTAAAGCTATAATATTAAAATCATATAGAA
>ERZ827469.236-NODE-236-length-72923-cov-9.702833_pt1 | contig 72923 bp, 62 predicted proteins | sample MGYA00519917_ERZ827469 | MGnify/ENA primary metagenome ERZ827469 (study PRJEB31778, sample SAMEA3449314) | human gut metagenome | biome: human gut; feature: human-associated habitat; material: faeces | place: United Kingdom | collected 2010/2012 ... | reverse complement strand
GTACGGTGGGGCTTAATGAGGCAACGATCAAAAAATATATCCAGGATCAGGAACGTCACGACATTATGAGAGACAAGCTGACATCACGCGAATATCAAGACCCCTTTAAGGGGTAGCCAAGGCGGCAAGGGCACTGGGCTTGAACAGCGTGAAAGCCAGCGTCTTTAGGCGCAGCCGGTAACAGGCCCTTACAGGGCCAGAGCAAACCACCCGCTTTGCGGGTGGTTCTGATTGGGGTTCCACCGGGGGCCATGAAAACGAAAATCAAAGGGTGCGTGCGTGAGGATGGGGGCGCGGATCATTGCCTATACCGCTTAGTTTCTTCTTGGGGATAATACCAGATGTTATGTCAAAAGAAGCATATTTCATTTTGTAGTTATATGTTATTGATAAATAATCTTTAGTTATCTTTATGTTAAATATATAGATAGTTTATTATTAATTTATATAAAATCTACTATTTAACAGTTCAAGATATATCAATCATGGTCTTGTGCGTTTTCTGAAATTTTCTCGCCTGAGCTCCAAGAAGTGAGGAAATCAATTTTGCTTTATCACAAACTTCATTTATCAATAATGAAGAAAGTTCTTTAGTTATTCTTACTGTAGGTACAGAACACCCTAATGTTGCAACGATGCTTCCACTATAGTCGAATATTGGTGATGCAACACATCTGACACCTTCGAAAATCTCTTCATAGTCAAATGCGATTCCTTCATTCCTGACATCTGCAAGTTCCTCCATGAAGGACGTGATGTCTTCTGCAGAAATCTTTGGATTTTCTTGGCAGATCTGGCCAAGTACACGCATGACATCCTGTTCATTTTGAAAGGCAAGCCAAATTTTTCCTGATGCTGAAGGATAGATTGGAAAAGATGAGCCAATTATAGAGTCAAGACGGAGATGGTGGCGGGACATCTGCTGATCGACAACGACCATATCGCTCCCCGAAGCCATGCAAAGGTTGACTGTCTCATTGACGATACCGACCAGTTCCCGACAATGCGGGCGGGCGAGTTCAACAAGATTGTTGTTGCCTACGATCCGGCGCCCTAGCTGAAAGAATTTTAAGGTCAGCGCATAGGCTCCACCACGATGTTCCTGGCGCACATAGCCTAGTTCTTCAAGAGTTAGCAAGATGCGTTGCAGGGTCCCTTTTGGTAAGGCTGAGACTTTTGCCAGCTCTCGAAGATCCCAGAGGGATTTATGTGTCATGAGTTCAATGACGGAAAAAGTTTTCGCAAGGCTGCTTATAGTATAGTATTTTTGTTCTGCCATAACGATTCCTGCGATCCTTCTGCAACAGGGTAGCAACATAGCACAATCGAAATTATTTTGTAATTATAGGTTATTATGCCATCGTTTGACAAGGCCGTTCTCCAGGCCCATCTGGTCGAGTATCCTCCCACAGAAATGCACCAGTATGTCTTCTATATTTTGTGGTAAAACATAGAATGCGGGCATGAAAGGCATGAGTACGGCCCCGGCCATGGCCAGCCTGTGCATATTTTCAATATGGATGACATTGAGAGGGGTTTCCCGAGGGACGATGATGAGCTTTCTTCCTTCCTTGAGTGTGACATCCGCAGCCCGATGGAGCAAATTCATGCCGGCACCACTGGCAATGGATGCCAGCGAGCTCATGGAACATGGACAAATGATCATGCCGTCATGGTGCCAGGATCCGCTGGAAGGGCCTGCCGCCATATCGGCCGCATCATAGACGGTATGGGCATAAGCTCGGAAGGAATCCGCCTTGCAATGGCATTCATGCTGCAAGACGCGTTCTGCCCCAGGTGATACTATAAGATGAACTTCCACGTCGGCCAGATAATGGAGGTTCTGCAGCAAGCACGCTGTCAGCGGCATGGCGCTGGCCCCGCTGACGCCAACGATCAATCTTTTCATGTCCGAGCTCCTTGAAGGGGATTATTGTGCCAGCCGCCGGCGCTCCAGGATTTCCATGCCGATTTTGACAATGCATACACAGATGCCCGCCGTGATGAACATCATGAACAAACCGCTGAAAACCGCCATGCCGCGCAGACCGGAAAGGCCTGTCGTCGAGATCAGCAACAGGGCCATCACTCCGGCAGTGATGCCCCAGACGGCCTTCAGCCGTCGGGGAGCCTCTTCATTGATGGACAGTCCCTTGGTGGATAAGGTTGCCAGCACCGTGGTCATGGGATCTGCCAGGGTGGCGAAAGAGGTCATGGTACAGATGATGAACAGGAAGATCAGTACCCCACTCAGGGGGAAGGTCTGGAGAACGGCGACCACGGTGGATTCCAGGCCGTGGCTTTGCACGAAGCCCCAGACGTCCATGACGTTGTTCCACTGAAAGTAGATGGCAACGCTGCCAAAAGTGTTGATCCAGAAATATACGAAAATGGTGGGCGCGAAGATGTTCATCAGCAGGAATTGGCGCACGGTGCGGCCTTTGCCGAGACGAGCCAGGAACAGGCCGATGGGCGGCGCATACCCAAAGAAAAAGGCCATGTAGACCACCAGCCAGGAGTTGGACCAGGGGTTGTCCATGAACTTGGTGCTCATAAGCGAGCTGTTGTGGAAAAAGGAGCTCAGCGTATAGCCGAAGACTTCCGTGCCCATGGTCAGGATGAAGGAAGTGGGGCCCACAAGGAAGACGAAGAACATCAGGAAGATGAAAAGGCGCGTGGTCTGTTGCGAGAGGAAAGACATGCCCCGGCGCAGGCCGCTGATGGCCGAGATGACGAACAGGCCGGTACCGGCGACGCAGATGAGCGTGTCCATCATAAAGGAACGCGGCAGGCCCGTCAGATGGGAGAGCATGCTGGAGACCATCATGATCAGGGAGCCCATGCTGCTGATGACAGCGAAGCACAGGGAGAACAGGCAGATGGTATGCACCACGCAGCGGCTGAGCTCAAAATACCTGGAAGGCACGATGACGGCGAAACAGTCGATGATGGAGAGGGGACGGTTGTTGTTGAAGCACATGACCGCGAAGGTCACGCCACAGATAGAGTAGAGGCAGTACTGGGCCACGCTCCAGTGCATGATACTCTGCGAGATGGCAAAAACAGCGGCCTGGTGAGAGCCGGGGGCAATACCAAGGTTCTCGGTGGGGGGTTGCATCAGATGGTAGATGGGTTCACCTATGCCCCAGAACAGGATGCCGATACCGATACCGGCACACAGAGAAATGGCAAACCAGCGCCACAGGCTGAAGTCGGGCTTGGCATGGCGGCCGCCGATCCTGATGGAACCAATGGGAGAAGCGATGATGCAGAGCGTGAAAACGACGATGCAGACGGAAAGGAAGACTGTGAGCCAACCGGTATTATTGAGCAGAAAAGTTTGGACGACCTCCATCATTGCAGTGAAATTCGCAGGAAAGATAACAGCGATAAGTACAAAAAGGAATATGATGCTGTAGCCTATGGCAAAAGTCAGTTTGTCTACGCTATATGGTGATTCACTCATGAAAATCTCCTTAAGAACGCGGCCCAGATAGCATTTGGGGTATCATGAAGACAAAAAGGGGGAGCTGATGCTCCCCCTATGCCATTGTGATATCCTGCATTTGTGAGGCTGGAGTCGCATGCCTCGATGAAGAGTGCCTTACAGATGCACCGTCATGGCGCTGAAAAAATAGCTGTTGAGGAAGGCAGTGCCGCCCCCTGTCTTTGTTCTGTCCCGATGTTATTCCACGACGCACACACAGTCGAGTTCCAGCAGGCAGCCATGCGCTATATTGCTGACTTCGACACAGACACGGGCAGGCCGGTGCTCACCCATGAAATCGGCATACACTGTGTTGAAGGCATCGAAGTCGTGCATGTCCGTGATGAATACGGTCACTTTGGCAATATGGGCGATGGCCAGCCCGCAGGCATCCAGCACCGCTTTCATGTTGGTGAGGGTCTGGGTGGCCTGTTCGGCCATGTCTTTTCCCACCACTTCACCCGTCACGGGATGGAAAGGCACCTGGCCGGAAAGGTAATAGGTGTTACCGGCCTTGACGGCGTGGGAATAGGGGCCGACAGCGGCGCAAGCCTTGGGAGCATGCACAAATTCCATGATGACCTCCAGAGAGCGTATTGGATAGGGGATGCTATGGGAAAGGAGGCGCGGGGCGTAGAAGGGAGCCGCCCCACGCCAGGCACATGGGAGCTAGATTTCGCTTTTGGCGTTGAACTCCTCCCACATCAGGCGGGCGGTGGCGCCGATGGTAGGCAGGGGTTCCGGCGGCAGGTGGCTCGGGGTGGCGATACGGCGCAGGAAGCGCAGCTCCTCGCTGTCGATGCCGTTGATCCATTCGGCCACATAGTGGCCCATCAGGCAGGTCTTGGCCACGCCGGCACCTTCGCCGCTGGCCGAGGCGTACACGCTGGGATGCTTTTGGATCATGAGCGGCCGGAAGTTCATGGTCATGTTGATCATGCCGCCGTAAAGGTATTCGAAGTTGACATGCTTGATCTCGGGGAAACGGTTTTCAAAGGCCCGGCGCAGCTTGGGAACGGCCCGGCGGATGCGCTGGAAGGAGGTGGTGCGATGCGTGGCGTAGCTGAAACCGTTCCGTACGAAGATACGGTTGTCGCAGGTGAAGCGGACGGTGGTGCCGGCGGGATGTCCCGCGGTGCAGCCCCAGGGCTTGACGTCCTTGAAGTAGATGAGCTCGTCTTCGTTGAGCTGGCGGGTGAAGGCGCCGTAAGAAAGCACGGGGCAGAACGTGTTCTTCACAATGCCGAATTCCTCGATGAAGGGGCCACCGGTGACGACGACGTTCTTGGCCGTCAGTTCCTTGCCGTTGAGCAGTTTCACGCGGGCACGGGCGCCTTCCTCAATGCTCATAACGGGGCACTCTTCGAACACGTCAACATTTTCGGGCAGCACGGTGAACAGTCCGCGCAGCACGTCGGCAGGGTTCACCAGCAGGGTCCCGGGGGTGTAGAGGGCCTTTTTGTAGTAACGGGTGCCCAGACGCCTGGCCAGGACTTCGCCTTCATAGATCTCATACTTGACGTTCATGTGCTCGAGCTCTTCGACTTCGGTATCGATGAGCTTGAAGCTCTTGGTCTCGGAGCAGCACAGATATTTGCCGCAGGGATCCCAGTCCACCTTGATGCCGGAATCTTCGATGGCCTTGCGCATCCGGCCGATGATGAAGGTATTGAGCTTATAGTACATGAAGTTGTCTTCAAAATTGGAATTGCCCTGGTCACCGAAATTATGGGGCACGTCGATGATGAAACCGGCATTCTTGCCGCTGTCGCCGTTGCCGATCTTGATGGCTTCGAAGACAGCGATTCTGGCACTGGGCTGCAGTTCAGCCAGACGGCTGGCGCAGCCGTATCCGCCGTAACCGGCGCCTACGACGATATAGTCATATTCCTTGGCGATCTTGTCATGGCTCTTGAACAGATGATCTTTGAAAGAGGACATCTCAAGCCAGCTCTGACCAGTGGTGGTGGGGAAACGCTTCACTTCACGCATGGTAGTTCTCTCTTCCTAAAAGATGCTTGTGCATACGCCGGCGGATCGTGCCTGCCGGCGGTCTGGCGGGCAAAAGGACGCTACTTCACGGGATGCAGGACGATGCGGGCATCGGCCACGGCCAGTCCTTTTTCCCAGGCAAAAACGGGGTTGAGGTCGACTTCGGCGACACCACGCAGCTCATCCACCAGGTGGGAGACCAGACAAACGGCCTCGGCCAGGGCTTCCAGATCGCAGGGCTTGGCGCCGCGCGCACCCTGCAGCATGGCCAGACCGCGGATTTCACGAACCATCTTGCGGGCGGAGGGCATGTTGATGGGGGCCACGCGGAAGGACACGTCCTTGAGCACTTCCACGAAGATGCCGCCCAGACCGAACATGACCGTGGGGCCGAAGGTCACGTCATGGCTGGCGCCAATGATGCATTCCACGCCGCCGGGCAGCATGGGGGTCATCAGCACGCCGAAGATGTCCGCGTCAGGCTTGTAGGCCAGGCCGTTCCTGACCAGGCGCTCAAAGGCTTCACGGGCGCTCCCGGCGGATTCGATGTTCAGGGCCACACCGCCGGCATCGGTCTTGTGCAGGATATCCGGGGATACGATCTTCATGACGGCCTTGCCGCCTATCTTCTGCCACAGCTCTGCCGCTTCGTCGGCGTTGCGCGCCAGGTAGTGCGGAGCCAGGTTCAGGCCATAGGCTTTGAAAATGTCGCGGGCTTCTGTCTCGACCAGGTTGCAGCGGTTCTGGGCGCGCACGGAATCGAGGATGGCACGAACTTTTTCGTGGCGGTCGGCGGGCAGTTCCACACTGGCACCGGCCAGTTCTTCTTCCAGGGCCTTGCGGCGGTCGGCATAACTCACCAGCGTACCCATGGAGCGTACGGCAGCGTCCACGGAACCGAATACCGGGATGCCGTTGTCGCTCAGGTAACGCAGGCATTCAGGCTGCTGTGGCTGGTAGATGGAATGCATGACCACAGGCTTGTTGGCCTTCTGCACGCGGGCAGCCATGCTCTTGGCCACGTCCATCTCCATAACGCGGAATTCTTCGGAAAGATCGGCATAGCCGCCATAAAGGCCCACGATGATCACACCATCCACATCGGGGTCGTCCAGCAGGACCTCCAGGCACCGGTCGAAGACCCACATGTCGGCTTCGGGCGTGCCGGCCAGGTCCACAGGATTTTTGATGGGGCAGTGCGGACGCAGGATGGCGCGCAGCTTTTCCTGGGTGGCCTGGGACAGCACCGGGGCTTCCAGCTTGAATCGCTCGCAGAAGTCGGTAGCCATGACGCCGTGACCGCCGCCGTCGGTGAGCACGGCCATGCGTCTGCCGATGGCAGGCTTGCACTTGGCGAAAGTCTCGGCGGTATCGAGCAGTTCGTTGGGACTGTCCACACGAACGACGCCCGCCTGCTCCAGGGCCGCGTCGAAGATTTTTTCACTGCCGGCCAGGGAGCCGGTGTGGGAAGCGGCGGCACGGGCACCGGCGGCGCTGCGGCCGATCTTGATGGCGGCGATGGGCGTCTTGAGCGAGGTCTTCTGGGCGGCCTTCAGGAACTTGCGGCCATCTTCCTCATCTTCCACACGCAGGCCTTCCATGTACAGCAGCAGTACCTTGGTATTTTCGTCCTGTCCGATATAGCTGACGAAGTCATTGAAGCGGATATCCATCTGATTGCCGATGGTGGCCCAGCAGCTGTAACCGAGGTTGCGGCTTTTGGCATTGAAGTTGATGTCGATACCAAAGTTGCCGCTTTGCAGCACGAGGCTCATGGGGCCGGGGGCCAGATCGATGATGCTCGCATTGAGGCTCACGGCAGAACTGTACATCCCCATGCAGTTGGGGCCCATGATGCGCAGATTGCCCTTGCGGGCCACTTCCAGCATCTGGCGTTCGATCTCCTTGCCCTCGGGACCGGTCTCGCCAAAGCCCGTGGAGACGACGATGGCGGTCTTCACGCCCTTTTCGGCACACTGCTCGATGATGGGGACTATATGCCTGGGGGCAATGGCCACGATGGCCAGGTCCACTTCACCGGGCACGGAAAGGATGTCGGGATAGGTGGGGTGACCGAGGATTTCACCGCCGGATCGGGAGACCAGATAGATGTCACCCTGGAACTTGTTGTCTATCAGGCTCTTGGCTGTCCAGTAGCCGTATTTCTTCGTATCGGACGAAGCGCCGATAAGAGCGACGCTTTTGGGACGAAAGAGAGGGACAAGGTCAGACATTGCATTCCTCCCGGGAGCTCTTGCAGTCACGCTGCCCCCGATGGCAGCGTGACCCGGTACATCTTGCCGTTTCCTGAGGAGCTAATCCTCCACCACGACGCCAATAGCCACATCCGGGCAGACGATGCCGCAGATATTGCATTTGATGCATTTTTCAGGATGGACCTGTTCCACATAATTGTATCCCTGGCCGTTGATATGGGCACTGATGGCCAGTACCTGCTTGGGGCAGGCATCCACACACAGGCCACAGGATTTGCAGCGACACGCGTCAATGATGTGAACTTTAACCTTGCTCATAAGTTACCCCTTCAGGCCCGCTTCATAGCCGGTGTGCAGTGCCTTGATATTCATTTCCAGCAGGGCAGGCTTTTTGGCGCCCATGGTCTCCGTGAGGACCTGTTCGACGGTCTCCAGCTTGAGCAGGCCTGTCCTGGCCAGGACAGCTCCCAGCATGACCATATTGGCAGAGCGGACGGAACCGGCTTCCATGGCCATATCGGACACAGGCAGGCCCACCTGGACGAAACCCTCAGGGGCCCGGGGCTCTTCCACCAGCGAGGTGTTGCAAAACAGGGTGCCACCGGGAGCGGTGCCCTCGAAGCACAAGTCATAGATGGATTTGCTCAGGGCGACGGCCACAGTGGCATCCTTTTCTACGATAGGGCTGCCGATGGGGCCATCGGAAACGATCACATAGGCCGTGGAGTCGCCACCGCGCTGTTCGATACCGTAGGTCTGGGTCATGACGACCTTGAGCCCTTCCTTGATGGAGGCCAGGCAGACAAGCTTGGCCATAAGAGCGGAACCCTGACCGCCAGAACCGGAAAACATGCATTTAGTCAGCATTGTTCTGCTCCATTTCGTCCTTGAAGATTTGGGGCTGGAAATAACCGTTCATCTGGTTGGCACACCAGTCATAGGAGTCGCGTACGGATTTCTTGAGGCCGGTGGGACAGGGGACGATCATTTCCACGAAGGAGTAACCAAGACCGCGAACCTGACATTCGAAGGCCTTTCTGATGCTTTTCTTCGCGTGCATAATATGTTTGGCAGTGGCCACGCTCTCGCGTGCCAGGAATTTCACACCGGGCATGGCGCGCATCATCTCGGGAACCAGCAGGGGATAGCCCTGCCAGGTCACGTCACGTCCCTTGGGCGTAGTGGTGGTCACCTGGCCTTCGAGCGTGGTGGGGGACATCTGCCCGCCGGTCATACCGAACACGGTATTGTTGATCATGATGGTGGTGATGGGCATGCCCTTGTTGGCCGCATGGAGAAGGTCGCCGATGCCGATGGCGCTGGTGTCGCCGTCGCCGGCGTAGGTGAAGACGATGTTGTCGGGACGGGCCAGCTTGTATCCCACGGCGAAGGAAGGTGCGCGGCCGTGGGTGGCTTCGATGGCATCGATGTCCATGTAGTGATGGGAAAAACCACCGCAACCGATGCCCACGATGGCTATCGCACGCTGGCGGATGCCCAGCTCTTCGATGGCTTCCGCCACCAGGCGGGTCACAACGCCGTGACCGCAGCCGGGACAGTAGCTGGTGAGTTTATCCAGGTTCAGGGTCTGGCCGTAATTCTTGCTAAGATTCTGCATCCGCTTACTCTCCCAGCAGGCTGTTGGTTTTGGCGATCATTTCATTGAGCGTGTACATGGGCATGTCGCCACCGGTCTTGCCGAAAAAGTGCACGGGTACACGGCCGTTCACGGCGAGACGCACATCGTCCACCATCTGGCCCAGATTCATCTCCACTACCAGAATCTGCTTCACACTGGCAGGGAGCTTGTCGAACGCCCTGACCGGGAAAGGCCACAGGCTGATGGGACGGATGCTGCCGACCTTTTTCCCTTCCGTACGCAGTTTGCGCACCAGATCCTTGCACATACGGCCATGGATGCCGAAAGCCACGACCACCAGTTCCGCGTCGTCGACGCTGTCCTCTTCCCACAGCTGCTCGTTTTCTGTGATGATCTCACACTTTTTACGCAGGCGTTCATTCATCTGGTAGCCGTCTTCGTGCGAGTAGCTGCCGGTGATCAGGGCGCGTTTGGGGTGGTCCTGCGTGCCGGTATAGGCCCAGTCGGACGTATCGAATTCGGCAGCGTAGTCATGGTACGCGGGAAGGATGGCGGATTCCGTGGTCTGAGCTGTCACGCCGTCAATAACGAAGAGCACCGGCGTGCGGTATGCATAGGCCAGGCGGATGCCGCGCGGCATGAGATCCACGATTTCCTGGCCGGAGGCAGGGGCCAGCACAGGGATATGGTAGTCACCGTGCCCACCGCCGCGGGTAGCCATATAGTAGTTGCTCTGTGCCCCTACGATATCGCCATCACCAGGGCCCACACGCATGGAGTCCAGCATGATGCAGGGCAGTTCGGCGCCGGCCATGAAGGAGATGGCTTCCTGCATCAGGGACATGCCGGGACCTGAGCTGGATGTAGCCGCCAGTTTGCCGGTGCAGGCCGCGCCGGCCAGAGCGCTGGAAACAGCCAGTTCGCTCTCCATCTGCATCATTTTGCCGCCGTATTTGGGCAGGATGACTGCGGTGCGCTTCATCACGTCCGTTGCCGGGGTGATCGGATAGGCGAAGTGATATTTGACACCGCAACGCGCCATGCTTTCGGCAAATGTTTCCGTATTTTTCAAGAACAAGGTTTCCTGCGACATATCCACCTCGGTGCTGTGAGGTCCTGGCCTCGATGAAGGTTGTTGCATTCTTTCCTGAAAAACTCAGAAGTCCTGATTGGTCGTTTTGTTTGTACCGTATTACGGTATTGTATACCGTTTTTTAGACGGTACGCAGTTAGAGCTTATGTGTCAACGGGTTTACGGGATTTTATGAAAAAAAATTTTTAAGAATTTTTTGGGAAGGAAAAATTTTCCTAACCATTGACAGGAAATTTTTTTCTAAATATCGTTTGATATGGTATATAATACCGTAATACGGTATTATAAGAACAGAGCCATTACCCTCTCCCGGCCTGGAGCTGCTCACGCCGGGCCCTCACCTCAACCCGACCGGAGGGAACCATGTCATTCGCCACACCTATCAGCTTCGAGGAAGCCACACCGCACGCCATTCACAAGAAAGTTGCCACCGGCGCTTTCCTTGGTGTGATCACTGACGGCTACATCCTGGGCATCGTAGGCATCGCGCTCAGTTATGCCCAGGGCCCGTTGGGGCTGAACAGTTACTGGATGGGCCTCATCGGTGCCGGTGCCATGCTGGGCATCCTGTTCGGCAGCCTGCTCATGGGCCCCATTGCCGACCGCATCGGCCGTCGCAAACCCTTCCTCATCCTGATGGCTCTGTCCGTGGGCCTGTCCCTGTGGCAGTTCTTCATCACGGATCCCGTCTGGCTGGCCGTGGTCCGCTTCCTGCTGGGTATGACCGTGGGCGCCGACTACACCAGCGGCATCCCTCTGCTGAGCGAATGGACCCCGGCCAAGAGGCGCGCCCGCATCCTGAGCTGGCACCTGGTCATGTGGACCCTGGGTTTCGTCATGTCCTATATCGTGGGGTCCTTCGTAGGCAGCCTTGGGGCCGAGAGTATGGGAGATGACGGCTGGCGCTGGATCATCATCTCTTCCGCAGTACCGGGACTGGCCGCTTTTCTCTATCGTTTCGGAACGCCCGAATCTCCCAGCTGGCTGGCCCGCCAGGGACGTGAAACCGAAGCTCTGGAGTTGATCCATACCTGGCTCGGCAAGGACTACTGCCTTCCTGATTTGCAGGAAGAGCAGAAGGCTTCCGGATCGTGGTGCCGTTTGTTCAGCCCGGAATTACGCTACAACACGCTTGTTTCCGGTGTATTTTTTGCTGCCCAGGTCGTCCCTTTCTTTGCCATCGGCATCTTCCTGACCATCGTGCTGGAACAGCTCAATGTCAGTAACCCGCATGTATCCGGTATTCTGTATAACGTCTTCACCATGGCAGGGGTGCTGATCGGCACCTGGATCATTGATAAGATCACCCGGCGTTTTTACCTGCTCTCAACGTTTTATGGTGCGGCGGCTATCCTGACTGTTATGATTCTCTGGCAGACCATGCCGGGCACTCTGGCCATGATCCTGCTGGCGGCGCTGGCTCTGGTACTGGCCATGTCCATCGTTCTTGAATTCGCGTATCCCCCCGAGCTTTTTCCCACGGAACTTCGCGCATCCGGCGTGGGCCTGACTGTTGCCGTAAGTCGCATCGGAGCCGGCGGCGGTACATTCCTTCTTCCGGTTATCAGTGATGCCTGGGGGATCTATGCCTCCCTCTGGATGTGTGTCGGCGCGTTGCTCGTCGGCGGTATCGTGTGCCATTTGTGGGCGCCCGAAACTTCCGGCAGGGGCAGTAAGTAAGCATTCCAACCTTTCTTCATATCGTACCAAAGACACCCGCTGGAACGCTCCAGCGGGTGTCTTTGGTTCATCTGGGCTCAGGCCGCCCTGCGGGAAGATTCATTATAGGCGATCCTGTTATTCCCACCCGTATCGCAGAGCCAACGACTGACATGCCGAGTCCACAGGGGATACCAGCAGGAGCAGGGGGATGACTGGGGGCTGACACCCCTTTTGTGCCAATGTCGGTATCGCCTTGTAGGCGGTATGGGGGATTGGCGCCGGGTGCAAAAAAAGTGCTTGAAAAGTTGAAAATGGAAGGGAGAATTTTTATATATTATAAATAAAATTAGTATAATAGAGAAAAAGAACACGAACTTTCCATAAACTCCATGATCTGGAACGATCCCGTAGCAGGATGGGACATTCACTGCCGGACAGTGTCACCCCATCCCTGAGAGGTCAGCCATGCCTGTGTGTCCCACCTGCGGTTTCCCGGGAACGATCTACAAATGCGATGTTTGCGGCGATGTCCGTTGCAACGGCCATACGGTGAGCGCCGGCGGCCAGCGCGGCGCCTGCGGCACCACCAAGAGTCCCTTCGGTACGGCACAGCCGGCTGTGCCCAACGGCCGTTGCCGTGTCTGCCGCAAGGGCAGGTACAGAAAGATCTAGACCCCGCCGGGCGGTCCCGTCATGCGGGCCGCCCGCAAGGCCGGCCGTGCCCGGAAAGGGCGCTTCCCCGCATCGGGGCGGCGCCATGCCCGCAGGATGATGGCAAACGCCCTGCGCCGGTGCTATCCTCGCGCCCGGAACGGAATGTCCGGGCAGGAGGCTGTCCTGGAGGTCATGCCCGGCCTTCCTTTCCTTCTCCCGTGGAGTGCCGTTTCGGGAAAGCGTCCTTCTCATGGGCGCATCCCTTGCGGCGCTTCGTCGTGCCGTCACAATCTACCAAGGAGAGCTGTCATGCTGGGAGCCATCATCGGTGACATGGTGGGCAGTCCTTACGAGTTCCATCCCTGGCGGGGGGCCGCCGAGGCCTTTCCCCTGTTCTCTCCCCGTTCCCGCTTCACGGACGATACGGTGATGACCGTGGCCGTGGGCCGGGCCCTGATGCGGTCCCACGGTCAGGAGCAGGCCTGCCGGGAGGCCTTCATCGACGCCATGCACGAATATGGGCGTGCGTACATCCGGGCGGGGTACGGACAGCGTTTTTTCCGCTGGATCGTCACGGGCAGCCGCGAGCCGTACAACAGTTTCGGCAACGGCTCGGCCATGCGCGTCTCGCCCGTGGGCTGGGCCTGCGGCAGCCTGGAGGAGACCGAGCAGTATGCGGCCCTGAGCGCCTCCGTGACGCATGACCATCCCGAGGGCATCAAAGGGGCCTGCGCCACGGCGGCGGCCGTATTCCTGGCCCGGGACGGCGCCGGACGGGATGCCATCCGTGATTATGTCGCCTCCCGCTACGGCTATGACCTGGACCGCTCCCTGGCCGGGATCAGATCCTCCTACCGTCACAAGGAAAGCTGCCAGGAATCCGTCCCCGAAGCCATCATCGCCTTCCTGGAGAGCCATTCCTTCGAGGGGGCCGTGCGCAACGCCATCTGGCTGGGGGGCGACAGCGACACGCAGGCCGCCATCGCGGGCAGCATCGCCGAGGCCTTTTACGGTGGCGTGCCGCAGGCGCTGCGGGATGCGGCGCTGGCACTCCTTGATGACCGTCTGCGCGGCGACGTGGCGGCCTGGTATGCCTGGCTGGCGGAGCACAGGGGCATCCGGCTTGACAGGAGGGCCGTTCCCGTTCAGGAACAGAAGACAGCTGTATCCGCAACAGGGAGGGACCGCATGGAGACCATGCCGAAAGCCGGGATGACAGGACAGTGGGAAACGACGGTGGACGAAGGGATGCTGGCCGCGGCAGTGGGCAGCGGGGAGGTCCGGGTTCTGGCCACGCCCGTGATGATCATGGGCATGGAGCGCGCCGCCATGGAGGCTGTCCGTTCCTGCCTGCCGGAAGGCGTGACCAGCGTGGGCACCCGTGTGGAGGTCAGTCATATGGCGCCGACACCCTGCGGCATGAAGGTGCGCTTTGCGGCCAGGCTCACAGCGGTCTCGGCCAACGGTCGCGGTCTGACCTTCGCGGTCTCCGCCCATGACGAGACGGGCCCCATCGGGGAAGGCGTCCATGAGCGCGTGGTGGTGGACAGGGAAAGATTCCAGAGCCGTGCCCAGGCCCGTGGCGGTCGGGGCTAGCACACAGGCCGCCAGGCCGGGCAGGAGCGCGGCGAAAAGGACCAGGCTGTATGGACAGGAGGGGCAAAAGCTCCTCCCTGTTTTGGTGCCAGGCCGGAGCAGCGGCAAGGCTTTCGTGCCGTTGGGAGGAACAGGCGTGCCCTTCCGGCGGCGATCCCCCGTTTTCCCGTACGGTGCAAGGAAACGCTCTGGTCCGGTGCTGCCCTCCGCTACAGCCGGGGTGCCGGTGCATGAGACAGGGCCGGCGGACGGGAAAGGACTTGCCCGCCCGCCCGGGGAAGGGTAGGGTCAAAAAGTCTTTCCGCGGAGAAAAATGCGGGCCGCAGGATACGGCGGGCCGTGCCTGTCCTGTGCGATGTTCCCTGGTCATGGCCCCGGGCCTGCGGCTCCTGCCGTTACGGAGCCTGCGGCCTCACCGGCCTGCACGGGGCGCCACGGACAACATGGCTTGCCCTTTGCCGCGATACTGCGTACTTGTCTGGCAACCGCTCCCCCGGCCGCATGTCCCGGGGACGAAGACGGTACGGCAGCCCCCTGTTCCGTGCCGGATCGCAAGGCATCGAGGAGGCACGCGTGTTTTTTATCGGCTCACTGACCTGTCTGAGCATCTTTCTGGCCTGGCGCCTGGCCGCGCCCTGGTGCGCGCCGTTCCTGGCGGTCTGCGTGACAGCCCTGCTGCAGGTCCTCGCGGCCATGGGGGGCGTCTATCATGAAGTCCGCCTTGCCGTGGCCGTCCTGTCCCTGCTCTCCCTGCTGCCGGTCTGCCTTTCCCTGTTCGCCGCCGGGGCCCCCTGGCGCCGTTATGCCCGGACGGCGGCGCCTTCCCTGCTGTTCGCGGGCCTGCTGCTCCTGTTTGCCTGGCATTATGCCGGGGCCAGGCTCGTCTACTGGGACGAATTTTTCTGGGGCGGCTTCGTCAAGCACCTGGTGCTGGAGGATGGCCTCTGGACCTGGGGGGCCGTCCTGCCCCGTCATGACTCGGTGCTGCTCTATCCGCCCATGGTCACCATCCTGCAGGCCCTGCTCCAGCCCATGGGGAGCTTTTCGGAGCCTGCCGTGGCCCTGGGCGAGGCCGCAGTCCTGCTTTCCGCCACCGGTGTCGTCATCCATCTGGCCCGCGAGCGGGGCCTTTCGTTCTGGCCAGTCTGCTTTTGTGCCCTGGTGACGTTCGGCCTGCTGCGTTCCCTGGGTACCCCGGTACGCTTTTTTTCCTATCTTTTTGGCTATGCCGAAAGTCTGCAGGCAGCCTTGTTCCTTGTCCCGGCACTGGCCCTGGTCTTTGCCAGGGATACGGGACCGACGCGTTCGATACTGTTCGTCGGGCTGCCGGTTCTGATTCTGTGCAAAGTGACCGGCTGTTTACTGGTCCTGTGCATCCTGGGCACCACGGCAGTGGTGACCTTTCTTGTCGCTCCTGCAGGGCAAAAGTTGCGCCAGACAGGGAGGATGCTCGTTCTGCCGGGAGGGGCCTGCCTCCTTTTTTGGGGGCTCTGGCGCTGGTATCTGCAGATCCATGTTTTGCTGCACGTTCCCCAGCTTTCTGCTAGGATGGCGAATGCGTTTGACCCGGCTGTCGTGCAGCTGGTCATCTCCAAGTATGTCCAGGCATTTTTCCTGACGGATCTTTTCGCCATCCCGTATGTCGGGGATCTTCCCGTCGTGACAGGGACGGCATTCCTGTTGCTCCTGAGCCTGTACTTTATTGTTAAAAAGGATGCGAAAGGCCAACGATGTTTCCGGGGCAGCCAGTATGTTGCTTTGGGGATACTTTTATGCTGTTTTTTGGGCTGGATCCTAGTCCATGCCTATGTGACCATCATGTATATGACGCCAGAAGAGCAGGGGCGTGCCGCGAGCTATGAACGCTATGTGGCGGTGGCCATCGCTCCATTCCTTCTTGCGGGTCTTATGGCGGCGTTGGAGTCCGGCATGCGTTGCCGCCCCTTTTTGACACGACGTCTCCTCAAGGGGGGAACATGTCTTCTGGGGGCGGGCATGTTTCTCTTTTTCTTCATGCGCCCCGCAGGTTTGCCGGCCGATATGGCAGAGATGGAGCAGGCGGCCCGGATCCTGGCCCGGGCGTCGGCGTCGGGATCCCGATACTGGCTCGTCGTGGGACAAGAGAAGTATCTGTACGGGAACGCCTGCCAGTTTTACCTCATGCCGGACAGGCAGGAGGCTTCCGTGGAAAATGCCATCGTGTTCAATCCCCATGATACACCGGAGACGGCTTTGCTCGGCGGCAGGCTGCCTGCCGATCTGCGGGAAACAGCCCGGCGGCAGAATGTGGATTATCTGCTCCTGTGGCGTGTCCCTGACGATTTCGTGGCGCGCTACGGCAAGGAGCTGGGCTTGCATGAAGGTGAGGGGTTCCCGCTCCTCCTGCGTCTTGATGCCTGGCGCGAGGGAGCACGGGACTTTCCTGAGAAGATCGTCCTGCCGGCGGGGAACGGCCGGTGATGGAGGCGGGATGCGGTGCGGCCGCATCTCGGCCAGGGGAAAATGCTATGGAACATACGTGTGAACTGACTATCCTGATGCCCTGCCTGAACGAATCCGAGACACTGGCCACCTGCATCATGAAGGCCAAGGCCTATCTGGAGCGCTCCGGCGTCGACGGAGAGGTGCTGATAGCGGACAACGGCAGCACGGACGGATCCCGGGAGATAGCCCGCGGCCTGGGGGCCCGGGTGGTGGATGTGGCGCAGAAAGGCTACGGTGCGGCCCTGCTGGGAGGCATCGCCGCGGCGCGCGGCAAATACATCATCATGGGTGATGCCGATGACAGTTACGATTTCTCCAGCCTCCAGGTCTTTGTGGACAAGCTGCGCCAGGGCGTGGATCTGGTCATGGGCAACCGCTTCAGGGGAGGGATCGCTCCCGGGGCCATGCCGCCGCTCCACCGTTATCTGGGCAATCCGGTCCTGAGCTGGATCGGGCGCCTGTTCTTCCGTATCAGTATCGGGGATTTCCATTGCGGGCTGCGTGGTTTCAATACCGAGGCCATCCGGCGCTGCGGCCTGAAGACCACCGGCATGGAGTTCGCCTCCGAGATGGTGGTCAAGGCCTCCCTCTACGGCCTCAGCATGGCCGAGGTACCCACCACGCTGGCCAGGGATGGCCGCAGCCGCCCGCCGCATCTGCGTACCTGGCGCGATGGCTGGCGTCATCTGTGCTTTCTGCTGACCTATGCGCCGCACTGGCTGTACATGTATCCGGCGCTGGCCCTGATGGGCGTGGGCCTGCTGGGCGTGCTGCTCCTGCTTTCCGGTCCCCTGTCCGTGGGCAGCGTGACCTTTGCCAACAAAAGTTTCGTGACCTTTGCCATGCTGCTCATGCTGGGCATGCAGGTCATGGGGCTGGGGGTCGTGGCGGCCGGGCTGGCCGGGACGCATCTGCCGGGCCGGGGCGTCAGCCTGCTGGCACGCCTGGCCTCCCGTGACAGGCTGGCTTCGTGGCCCTGGCCTTCCTGGTCCTGTTCGTGGCCAGCTACGGCTATTGCTTCTCCGCCTGGTCAGGTGCCGGTTACGGTGATATGGCATCGCCCTTTGTGGACAATCTGAGCATCCTCGCCATCCTCTTCGGCGCCATGGCTGTTTTTTCCTTCATGCTGGCGTTCATCATCGCCGTGTGCAAGGAATTCGGCATGCGGCAGTGAGTCCCGGCAGGCGCGGGAAAGAGAGAGGGCCGGAGCCGGGGCCTTGCCTGCCATCATCAAAACAGGTAGGGGATCAAGCATGAGATACTGCGCTCTCTTGCTGTGCTGCCTCCTCTGGGGGGCCCTGACCGTCGTCGCCTCCCCTCTGGATGCGGACAGCTTCTTCACCGTGGACATCCCCGAAGGCTGGAGCATCGAGGCCCGGGACAAGGGCTCCGTGACCTTGCTTTCCCCGGATGCCGGCATCATGGTGAGCCTGGTGACGGGCCTCAACGGGGGGCGCAGCCGCGCCGATATCGTGGAAGCGTACCGCAAGATGCTGGATGCGCCGGATGTCCGCCCCCGGGCCGATGATGTCTACGAGCTGCAGGGCCATGCGGGGGAGATCCCCATGCGGGGCGTGCTGGCGCTGGGGGCCGACCGGCATGTGCTCGTCCTGCTGGCCGGGAAGGTGGACGATGCCCGGGCCCAGGCCATCGTGGATTCGCTGGCCCTGAAAAAATAGCGTGCGGGCCGTTTCGCTTCCCTGGCGGGGGCGGGGCACCGGCCCTGATCCTGAAAACGCATCTGTCCCTCGCGGGGACGGAGCGGCATCCCCCCCGGGCATGGGCGCCGGGGGAGAGCCCGTCCCGCATGGGGGGGCCGTCTGTCCTGCCAACTGAAAATTTCAAATGGAAGCGTCCGTCCCGCATGGGAGAGGAGCGGACCTTGCGTGAAGAAAGATCGTCGTCCCTGGGATGGCGGTCTTTTTTTATGGCAAGGAGAAAGGCGACGCGTACGGCTGCCCCGGCAGGCGGCTGTCCGTGCAGGGAAAAGATGGCGCGGTCCCGGGCCTGGGACCATGCCCGCCGCCGGCATCAGGGGCGGGAGGACGTGACGGGTCTGGCACGGGACCGGCCGTGTCGGGCGGGCCGGGAGGACATGGCAGGGATGGCGGGTCGCACCACAGGCGCGGCCGGGGCCGGAAAGGCCGCTGCCACGCGCAGGACGCGGCTGCCGGCCCCTTGTGGGGCGGCTGCAATGGGTATATGCTCCAAAGATTCCGCCTGCCTCTGGCGTGAGCAGGCGCACCGTTTTTACAAGGGATGTTTTCCATGTCGAATCATAGCGAGTACCTGAACAAGGTGTTGTTGAGCCGGGTCTACGACGTGGCCGTCGAGACCCCGCTGGATGAGGCCGTGAGCCTTTCCCGCCGCCTGGGCAACCGCGTGCTGCTCAAGCGGGACGACCTGCAGCCTGTGTTTTCCTTCAAGCTGCGCGGCGCCTACAACAAGATGGCCCGTCTTTCCCCCGAGGAGCTGCGCCGCGGCGTCATCGCCGCCTCGGCCGGCAACCATGCCCAGGGGGTGGCCCTGGCCGCCCGCCGGCTGGGCTGTGAGGCCGTCATCGTCATGCCCGTGACCACGCCCGCCATCAAGGTGGACGCCGTGCGCCGCCTGGGCGGACAGGTGGTGCTGTTCGGTGAGTCGTTCAGCGACGCCTGGCGGCATACGCTGGACCTCATCAAGGAGACCGGCTACGTCTTCATCCCGCCTTTTGACGACCCCGATGTCATCGCCGGACAGGGTACCATCGGCATGGAGATCCTGCGTCAGCATCCCGACCCCATTCACGCCATTTTCGTGCCCATCGGCGGGGGCGGGCTTGCCGCCGGCGTGGCCGCCTATGTGAAGAACCTGCGGCCCGAGATCCGCGTCATCGGTGTGGAACCTGTGGACTCCGACGCCATGCGCCGTTCCATCATGGCCGGGCACCGCGTGGAGCTCAAGGACGTGGGCCTGTTCGCCGACGGCGTGGCCGTGAAGCTGGTGGGCGAGGAGACCTTCGTCCTCTGCCGTGACCTGCTGGACGACATCATCACCGTGGACACGGACGCCATCTGCGGCGCCATCAAGGACATTTTCGAAGATACCCGCGTGGTGGCCGAACCGGCCGGCGCGCTGGCCCTGGCCGGCCTGCGCGCCTATGCCCGCGCGGGCAATCTGCGCGACACCACCCTGGTGGCCGTGGTCAGCGGCGCCAACATGAACTTCGACCGCCTGAGCCATGTGGCCGAGCGGGCGCGCTTCGGCGCCAACCGCGAAGCCCTGCTGGGCGTGACCATCCCCGAGAAGGCGGGCAGCTTCCGCCAGCTGGTGCAGGCCATCAGCAACCGCAACATCACCGAGCTGTGCACCCGCTTCGCCGACCCGGTCAACGCCCATGTGCTGGTGGGCATCGACATCAAGAACAGCGACGAGGTGGCCTCCGTGCTGGAAGACCTGCGGGCCGCCGGTTTCACCGCCTGCGACCTCACGGACAACGAACTGGCCAAGCTGCACCTGCGCCACATGGTGGGCGGCAACGCGCCCCAGGTGCACAACGAACGCCTGATCCGCTTCTTCTTCCCCGAGCGGCCCGGTGCCCTGCTCAATTTCATGGACGCCATGCGCGTGACCTACAACTTCACCCTGTTCCAGTACCGTTATCACGGGGCGGACTTCGGCCGCGTGCTGCTGGGGGTGGAGGTGCCCGAGGAACGGCGCGAGGACTTCGAGGAGTTCCTGGCCCGCGTGGAACGCATGGGCTATCCGCATGTGGACGAGACGGACAACCCGGCCTACAAGATGTTCCTGGGCTGGCATCACGACAACTGATGCCGGTCCGCACGGGCAGACTGTTCCGTGTTCAGGAGGCCGTTCCTTCGGGGGCGGCCTCCTGCCGTTGGGAGGCCGGAGGCACGGGGGTCGGGGCGGAGCTTCCATGCCGCGGCGCAGGGCAGGTCCGGCGCCGCCGGAATGGCCGCGGCCACGCGCCGCAGGCTGTACGGGACCTGTCCCGGCCCTCCCCGGCAGCCGTCCCGTCGTCATTGACAAGCCGGGACAGTTGGCCGAACATGGACAAAACCGGTATCGCCAACTTTTTACCGTCTGGCAGGACGCTATGATTCGCATTCAGGAAATTCTCGACAAGGTGGCGGCCAACAACCATGACGCCAATCTGGAGCTGATCCAGAAGGCCTATGTGTTCGCCGCCACAGCCCACGCGGGGCAGACGCGCCTTTCGGGCGAGCCCTATCTGTCCCATCCGCTGGCCGTGGCCTATACCCTGGCCGACATGGGTTTCGACGAGCCCACGGTGGCGGCGGGCCTGCTGCACGATACGGTGGAGGACACCGGCACCACCATCGAAGAGATCGACGACAAGTTCGGCGAAGATGTGGCCGACATCGTGGACGGTGTCACCAAGATCAGCATGATCGTCTTCGAGAACAAGGAAGAGGCGCAGGCCGAGAACATCCGCAAGATGATCCTGGCCATGAGCCATGACATGCGCGTGCTGATGGTCAAGCTGGCCGACCGCCTGCACAACATGAGCACCCTTGATTTCCAGAAGCCCCACAAGCAGCGCCGCATCGCCCAGGAGACCATGGACATCTACGCGCCCCTGGCCAACCGCCTGGGCCTGTACCTGCTCAAGCGCCAGCTGGAGGACCTGAGCTTCAAATACCTGCGGCCGGACATCTACAACCAGATCGACCACTGGCTGGACGCGCATCAGGTGGTGGAAAAGCAGATCATCGAAAAGGTGGTCTCCCTCATCCAGGACCTGCTGGCCTCCAACGGCCTGGAGGGGCAGGTCTACGGGCGCATCAAGCACAAGTACAGCATCTACAAGAAGATGCAGTCCCAGTCCCTGACCCTGGACGAGATGCACGACATCATGGCCTTCCGTGTGCTGGTCAAGGACATCCGCGACTGTTACGCGGTGCTCGGTCTGGTGCACTCGCAGTGGAAACCGGTGCACGGGCGCTTCAAGGACTACATCTCCATGCCCAAGGCCAACGGCTACCAGAGCCTGCACACCACGGTCATCGGGCCAGAGGGCGAGCGCATCGAGATCCAGATCCGTACCGAAGAGATGCACCGGCAGGCCGAGCACGGCGTGGCCGCGCACTGGCTGTACAAGGAGAAGGGACGGGTCAACTCCAAGGACCTGGAGCAGTTCTCCTGGCTGCGCGAGATCTTCGAGCGCCAGAGCGACGAGGCGGATTCGCGCGAGTTCATGCATTCGCTCAAGCTGGACCTGTTCAAGGACGAGGTCTACGTCTACACCCCTGCCGGTGACGTGAAGGAGCTGCCCGAAGGCGCCACGCCGCTGGACTTCGCCTTCCACATCCACAGCAAGGTGGGGCACCACTGCGCCGGGGCCAAGATCAACGGCCGGCTCATGCCGCTGGGCACGCCGCTCAAGAACGGCGACATCGTGGAGATCATCACCGATCCTTCGCGCAACCCCAACCGCGACTGGCTCAAGATCGTCAAGACGGCCCGCGCCCGCAGCCGCATCCAGCGCTACCTGCGCACCGAGGAGCGCGCCCACGCCCTGGCCCTGGGCCGGGACATGCTGGAAAAGGAAGGCCGCAAGGTCAGCCTCAACGTGGCGCGCGCCCTGAAGGACGGACAGCTGGCCATCGTGGCACAGGAGATGAACTTCGAGAACGTGGACGAGCTGGTGGCCTCGGTGGGGTACGCGCACATCACGCCGCGCCGCGTGCTCAACAAGCTCTATGCCGTCCTGCACCCCGACAATGCCGCGGCCGCGGAACCGGCCACGCCCACCATCAAGGAAAGCAAGGAAGCCGCCAAGCGCAAGAGCGACGGGGTGGGCATCTCCGGCTGTGACGGCGTGCTCATGCGCTTCGCCAAGTGCTGCAACCCGGTGCCCGGGGATCCCATCATCGGCTACATCAGCCGCGGCATGGGGGTCACCGTCCACCGCGCGGACTGTCCCAATGTGAGCAATATGGAGCCGGAGCGCCTCATCTCCGTCCATTGGGACGGCGAGGAGAAAAAGCCCTACGAGGCCGGCATCTTCATCCTGGCCCAGAACCGCAGCGGCGTGCTGGCGGGCATCGCCCAGCTGCTGGCCCTGCAGGGCATCAACATCACGGCGCTCTCGTCGCGGGCGCTGGTGGACGGGCGTGCCGAGCTGCGCCTGACCGTGGAAGTGTGCAACGCCACCCAGCTCTACGATGTCATCGAGGCCATCCGGGGCCAGTCCGGCATCCTGGAAGTGGTGCGCGATACCGAAGAGGCCTAGCCCGGAATGCCGGGCTGCCGTGGCGCGGCCTTTTTCCGCCGGGGAAAGACGCAGGGGACACCGCACGGTGTCCCCTTTTTCGTGGGGCATACCGCGACAGTTTTGGGCAACAATTTGCCAGGAACGGGTCTGTACCCGGCAGCCGTGGCGGCGTATCCCGGGATGCACAGGACAACGGTCCGTCCCCCGGCCGTGATCTGCCGGAGCGGGCGGGCACTGCCGGGCTGCGCCGACGGGAAGCGGAGCGCATCGCTGGGCTCCCTTCCCGGGCATGGCGGCAGCGGGCCTTCCATGCCGGGCATCCGGCACAACCGTGGCACCACAGGGTGGGAAGAGTATGGACAGGATACGGAAAGCAGAGGCGTACAGGAAGGAACAGGGAAGGACGGGGGCGTCGGCACTGGCCGGCACCGACCCCGAACTGGCGGCCATCCGGGACCGCCTGGAATATGGCGAGATAGCCGGGCAGGGCTGCCTGGATGCACGCCAGCGCCGCCTCATCACGCTGGTGGTCCTGGCCGCCATCCAGACGCCGGAGGGCATAGGGGAGGAGACACGGGCCGCCCTGCATCAGGGGGTGCGTCCCGAAGAGATCCGCGAGGCCCTGTACCAGTGCGCTCCCTATATCGGCTTCCCGAGGACGGAGGCGGCCCTGCGTCACGCCGATGCGGCCCTGGAGGCGGCGGGGATGGCCCTGCCCCTGCCTGAAGGCGGCACGGTGAGTGAAGAAGACCGCTTTGAGAAGGGGCTCGCCGTCCAGACCGGGATTTTCGGGGACGCCATCAGCAAGATGCACGCGTCGGCCCCCGAAGGGCAGCGGGAGATCCTCGTCCGCCATCTTTCCGCCTTCTGCTTCGGCGACATCTACACGCGCACGGGGCTGGACCTGCCGCTGCGGGAGCTGCTGACCTTTTGCATCATCAGCGCGCTGGGGGGCTGCGAGGCCCAGGTCAGGGCCCATGTACAGGGCAATGCCGCCGTGGGCAACGGCAAGCAGCTGCTGGTGGACGCCCTGCTGCAGATGCTGCCCTGCATCGGCTTCCCCCGCACGCTCAATGCCCTTGCCTGCGTCAACAGCGTGCTGCCCGAGGCCTAGAGCGCCCTGGTAGGCGGGCCCGGGCGTGCCGGACGCTTTCCCGTGGCGGTCTCCGGGGCGGAGCGGCGGGGACGGCGCCGTCCCCGGGAAAAAAGCCGCCTGCTGCGGTGGCCCGCCTTCCCTGCCGGGCGAAGGGCCGGGTGCATCCCCACGCCTTTCCCGGACATGGAGAGGCCCGCAGGCACATGGCGCGGCCTGCGCCCTAAAGACCGCCTGCCCCGGTTTCGCCCAGGGGCAGAAGCGTGCGTTTCCGGCGGATGTCCCTGTGGGGCGGCTCGCCGAACAGGCGCTTGTACTCCCTGCTGAACTGGGTCACGCTCTCGTAGCCCACGGAAAGGGCCGCCGAGGCCGCCCGCATGTCCTCCATGAGCATCAGGCGCTGGGCCTCGTGGAGCCTGAGCTGCTTGAGGTATTGCAGGGGGCTCAGGCCGGTGACGGTCTTGAAATGGCGGTGGAGCGTGGACAGGGACATGCCCACCTGCCGTGCCAGCGTCTCCATGCGTACCGGGGCGCCCAGGTCCCGGCGCAGGATGGAGACGGCCTGCAGCACCTGGCTGTTCTGCGATCCCTGGGCATAGAGCCCGCGCAGCACATGGCCCAGGGGCCCGATCAGCAGAAGGTAGTGCAGTTCCTGCATGATCATGGGCGCGCGGATGGCGATCTGCTCCGGCTTGTCCAGCAGTTCGGCCAGGCGCAGCACCGCTTCCAGGAATTCCGGTTCGGCATCCGCCACGGCGACGCCGGGGCCGCCTTCCTGCGGTGCTTTGCCGGCAGGCCGCATCCTGAGCATGAGGTCCGTCAGGATCTGCCTGTCCAGATGGAAGAAGAGCGAGAGGAAGGGCTGCCCGGGGGCCGTATCGAAAAAGGAAGACGAGCTGGGCATGTCGATGCCGGAGACCAGGAACTGCCCCCGCCGGAAGATGAATTCCTGCGAGCCGATGAGCGAGCGCTTGCTCCCCTGGACGGTGACGGACGCCAGGGGCTTTTCGAAACAGCGGTCAGGCGCGGGCGGGTCCTCGCGCCGGACGAGCATCAGGCCGTCGATGGGGCTGGGGCGGATCTCCGGGGCGGGAAGGTGCCGCAAGAGGATGTCTTTCAGTGCGGCAAGGAGCGTTTCGGTGGTGGGCAGGGCTGGAGACGGCATGGGATCCTCCCGGTTCTGTGTGTCCAGTGTAACCAAAAGACGGCATGGAGAGAAGATGCCGCGGATGGTGCCCGCAGGCAGATGGCACAAACGGGCAAATGGCCGGAGGAGGCCGTCTGTCTTCCCTGAGGAGGCTCCGTGCCCCGGGGCCGCGCGCTGTCCCGGCCCTGGTGAGGCTGGACATGCGGCAGGAACACCGGCACGGCGGCCCGGACATCGCCGGTATGGCGGGATGTCCGCAAGGCCGATGCGGCCGGACATGTCCGTAACACGCAACACAAGGAAACGATCATGCAGGAGAACAGGGGGCCTTTCGCCCGGGGCGGTGCCAACACGGCCTATGCCCGCTATTTTGTCGGCAACAGTTACTTGAACATGCTTTCCACCGAAGGGGTCATCATCGGTAACGTGACCTTCGAACCGGGATGCCGCAACAACTGGCACATCCATGAGGCCGCCAGCGGCGGCGGGCAGATACTGCTCTGCACAGCCGGGCGCGGCTGGTACCAGGAGTGGGGCAGGCCCGCACGCGAACTGCATGCGGGCGACGTGGTCCACATCCCCGCCGGGGTCAGGCACTGGCACGGCGCGGCCCGGGACAGCTGGTTCGTGCATCTGGCCGTGGAAGTCCCCGGTGAGGATTGCCGCTCCCGGTGGCTGGAGCCTGTCAGTGAAGAGGAGTATGCCCGTCTGCCCTAGGCAGGGGCGCCTTGCCTCCGGTGCCCGCGGCGCCGCGTGAGCCCGCCGTGCCGCCCCGGGGCAGGGAAAAAAGGGGCCGCCGCTGTTCCTGCAAAAAACAGCGGCGGCGGGGCGCGCGGGAAGGAGAAGCACGCGCGGGAGGGGGGCGGGGACCCGCCCCGGGAGGACTAGAAGGAGTAGGCGAAGATCAGCTGGGCTTTCCAGGCGTCCTGCTTGGACCAGTTACGGTCGCTGACGTAGCTCTTGTCCCAGGTGTCCCTGTCCATCATGTTGATGATGTAGCCGAGCTCGAGGTTGGCCTCCAGGTTCTCGTAGATCTGCCAGGAGTTGACCAGGTTGAATTCCAGCAGGCCGTCGTTGGTGGTCAGGTACGGGCCGTCCTGGACGGCCGTGGTGTCGTCCCAGGCCACGGCGGAACCCATGTACTTGACCATGGAGGGGCTGTTGGTGCCGCCCCAGTAGGCCACGCGGAAGGTGTGCTTGAGGTCTTCCACAAAGCTCACGTCCGCAATCTGCAGGCCCACGCCCCAGGTGCCGGCGTAGGTCAGGTTGTTGTCGTAGAAGTTGTAGCCGGTGCCCCAGGCCAGGTTGCCGTCACCCATGAAGGACGTGAAGTTGCCCGACCCGGCGATGGAGGGCAGGCGTTCGGACCCGTTCTTGACGTTGCCGTCGTCACCGGAGGCATACCAGCCGAAGATGCCGGGGGTGCCCCAGTCCATCTTGTATTCCACCAGGGCCTTGACCAGCCAGCCTTCACGCTTGCTGTTGCCCAGTACCGATTCCACACCGCGCTTGAGCACGTCGTAGCGGCCCATGGCTTCCACATAGCCGTAGTTGATGTCGAATTCGATGTTCAGGGGATCGAAGGCCGTGATGGCCACGGGCAGGCCGGCCCAGAACATGGAACCGTAGGACTTGCCGGTGTGGCCGAGGCCGCCGGGGCCGAAGTTCATGCCGGGGTAGTAGCCGGGCAGGGTCACGTTCAGGGCGCCGTCGGCGGTCTCCACGCCGCCTTCGTTGAAGCGGGTGTTCTTGCCCTGCAGGCCGTACATGGCCCAGGGGGTCAGCTCCACGCCGTCGAACTTCAGGGGCAGCATGAGGGCGAAGAGATCCATGTTGTCCAGATAATTCTTGTAGCCGTTGCCGTAGGCTTCGCCATCGGCATTGGTGCCGGTGTAGTTGTCGTTGAGCGGGCGCATCCAGAGGGCGGTGAGGCCCACGTTCTCGTTGAACTGGTAGCTGGCGACCACGGCGGCGGCGTCACCGTCCATGATGGCCGAGCCGCCGGCCACGTTGGGCAGGGCCACGGCCTGCAGGCCCATGCGGAGCTTGAGGTCGGTGTTGGGGACCATCCAGTCGATGTAGGCGTTCTTGAGCTTCACCACGCTGGTGGAGTCGGCCCCCAGGGCGCCGCCGCTTTCGGACTGGCCCCACATCTGGTCGCCGATCTCGAAGAACACCGTGCCGGACAGGGTCTCGGAGGCCACGGCATCCAGCTGCAGGCGGATGCGCTGGCCGGCGTTGAAGGTGTCGTCCTGATGGCGCTTCTGGTCATTGACATCCTTGATGAGGCTGCCGTCACCAAGGCCGAAGCCCACCAGCCATTCGCCGGAAGCCTTGAAGTCGATGGCTTTGGCGCCGCTTGCGGCCCCCAGGAGCATGCCGGCGGTCAGCATGAGGGTAAGAATTTTTTTCATGACCTTCTTCCTTACTGTTTGAGGTTCACATCCATCAGGCGACAGCGGCGCCCCCCGACGCCGTGGCCGCCGCCCGGGCCGTATTCCGCGCCCTGGCGCGGGCCTTTTTGTCCTTGCAGCGGCAGTTGGGGCAGGTGCCCTTGCAGACATGCTTTGCCCTTTCAGGAACGATGAGGACCTTGTTGCCGCTCGCCGCCAGCTCGAAGCCGCGGGAGCCTTTATAGTGGATGCGCTGCGGTGCTATGCAAGGCTGGGGCGCGCCGCGCAGGGCGGCTGCCGCAGCGGGCTGGATGCGGGTCACGTGACGCACGTCGATGAAAAACTTGTTGCAGTCGCTACTGTGGCAGCGCATGAGGTTCAGGATGGCACGGGCCTGTTCCAGATCCAGATCCTCACCGGTGGCGATGTGCAGGTTGTTGGCGCTGCGGCGGAAAGAAAGCTGGTTCCGGGGAAGGTTTTCCAATCTCGGCATGGTGGCTCCTGTGATGAGGTGTTTTGTTGGGGACACCATGTCATGATTGAAAACAAATGTCAACGGAATTGAAAGTTATTTTCAATTAGTCTGCTTCTTAAAAATAAAAAAGCAATCATATCAAAAGAATGAAAGCCATGCTGCTGATCCTCGTCTTCCGGGATGCAGGCCATCACACCGGAACGCCGTCCTGTCCACCGGCTGTTTTTTACGGGGAGGGCAGCGGCGGTGCAGGATGGTTGTAATACTTTTTTTAAAAAACGTGCTACTTTTTAGCCATTGTCATCACGGATGTCAACATTGGAGCCGGGCCGGGATGGCCAGCGGGGCCCCGCCGTGCGGGCGGCTCGAAAAATCTTTCACTTTGCGCTATGGTGCGCCACAGGAAGGCCCCGGGGAAGATCATGGCGACAGCCGCCTGCCCCGCCTGCCCCGAAGGCCGCCCGGCACCAGGCGGCGGAACGGGCATCCCGCCGGGGCTGACGGGATAGACCTTTAGCAAGGGATGGGCTGCGGCCATGAAAGATACGGCATCGGAAACATACCGGTCCACGGACCTGGTCCTGGTCCTGCTGGCGGGGCTGTTCTGCTGGTGCGCCCTGCAGGGGACGCTGGATCTCAACCCCCGGGGCATCGGCATGGACAGCGACCTGCAGAACTATGCGCAGATCCTGGAGGCCGCGGAATGCCCCGCCGCTTTCGCGCTGGACCCCGTGGCGCCTTTTTTCCCGCAGGATCCGGGCGTCCCCAACCTGCTGACCGCCCTGGCGGGCCTCTTCCCCGGTGGGGACAACGCGGCCACGGACATGCTGCGCGTAGGCGCGCTGGGCGTCTTCTTGCACTTCCTCGCCTATTATGTCCTGGGCCGCTGCCTGTTCCGCAGCCCGTCTCTGGCGGCCCTGCTCTCGATTTTGATGGGCATCGCCGTGCACTGGTCGTTCGGCACCTTCTGGGGCAGCATGCGCTCCGACCCGGTGCCGCGCATCTTTTACGCCGACCTCTGGCCCTTTCTCCTGCTGCTGGCCTGCGCGGCCGTCAAGCGCCCCCTGCTGCAGCCCGTGACCATGTTCCTGGCGGGCTGCGCCATGCTGGTGCACACGGTCAGCGCCCTCATGGGCGGAGCCATGTTCTTCATGGCCTTCTTCCTGCTTTGGCAGGGCAGAGGGCTGTGGCGCCATGCGGGCCTGAGCCTGCTTAACCTGTTGAGCTTCGCGGTCCCCGTTGGTATATACGGGGTGCTCTTCCTTTCGGATACGCCCGCGCCGCCGGCCGAACACGCCGGGCTTTTCGCCGGGGTGCGCGCCCTGCGCTACAGCAAGGACTGGCATGATGTCTGGCAGAGCCTCGCGGACATCCTGCGCTACTATACGTTCGTGATCCCCATCTTTCCCGCGGCGGCCGCGGCGGCCGTGGTGCTGTTCAGAAAACGGCAGCAGCTGGCCGGGCCGGTGCGCACCCTGCTGCGGCTCATGCCGGGCATGGTGCTGGGCATCGCGGGCGGCTGCGTGCTTTGCGCGCTGGAGATGTGGCTGGCCCGCCATCTGGGGCGGCAGAACATGAGCCAGGAGATCCTGCGGGGCACGCGCTTTCTGGTGCCGCTGTCCTGGCTGCTGCTGACCTGCCTTTTATCCCTGTACTGGCGGCGTGCCGCTCCCCTGCTGCGCCGGGGCCTCGTCGTCCTGCTGGTCCTCGTCCTGCTGGCCCTGGGCCAGGGCAAGCAGGTGGTGGCGGCCCGGCACGCCCTGGCGGACGCGACCGGCATGAGCTGGCTGGATACGGAGGAGGCCCGGCAGATCAGGGCGCGTTCCCTGAGGCTGCAGGAGGCCCTGCAGGCCCTGTGCGCGCAGGCGGGGCCGGACGAGATCGTTTTCAGTGACGGGGATTGCATGGCCGTGCGTTTTGTGGCCCGTATGCCCATGCTGCCCGTGCACAAGGACGGGAACATCATCTATTATGCGGGCGATCCTGCCCTGGCCCGGCGCTGGCTGGCCATGCAGCGGCGCATGGCGGCCGATGCCGCCGGTTATGTGGAAGTCTGGCGCACAGGGCAGGCCGCCTTGCTGCTGACGCGCCATGTGGAGCACAAGGCGCAGCTGCTGCGCCACGGCTCCCTGCTTTTTGAGAACGAAGACTGGCTGTTGCTGCGGCGTTCGCCGGAGTCGGCGGATGATGGTGCACAGGTCACGAGGAGTGGACATGCAGACTAAGAAGAAAAGCAACAGGATTGCGGTCCTGATCCCCTGCTATAACGAGGCGCTGACCATCGGGAAGGTGGTCAGGGACTACCGGCAGGCCCTGCCGGATGCCGATATCTATGTGTACGACAACAATTCCACCGATGAAACGGCCCGCCTGGCCCGCGAGGCCGGAGCCATCGTGCGTCCCGAGCCCCGTCAGGGCAAGGGCAACGTGGTGCGGACCATGTTCCGCGATATCGAGGCCGACTGCTATCTGATGGTGGACGGGGACGATACCTATCCGGCTTCCCAGGCGGCGGCCCTGTGCGCGCCCGTGCTGGAGGGGCGTGCGGACATGGTCATCGGTGACCGCCTGTCCTCCACCTATTTCACGGAGAACAAGCGTCCCTTCCACAACAGCGGCAACATGCTGGTGCGCCGCTGCATCAACATGTTCTGGAAGCGCGGCCGGCATGTGGAGGACGTCATGACGGGCATGCGGGCCATGTCGTCCCTGTTCGTCAAGTCCTTCCCCATCCTTTCGCAGGGCTTCGAGATCGAGACGGAGATGACCATCTTTTCCCTGGCCAACAGCTTCCGCATCACGTCCATGCCCATCCAGTACCGTGACAGGCCGGAAGGCAGCTTTTCCAAACTGAGCACGTTCCGGGACGGCTTCCGGGTCCTGCGGACCATCGCCGTCCTGTTCAAGGACTATCGCCCCCTGCTGGTCTTCTGGACACTGGCCTGTCTGCTGGCCGTGTTCTCCCTGGGGCTGTTCCTGCCCGTGCTGGGGGAATACATGTCCAGCGGGCTCGTGCCCCGCTTCCCTTCCCTGATCGTGTCCGGTTTCTGCATGCTGGCGGCCCTGCTGAGCTTTGTCTCCGGCCTGATCCTGGATTGCCAGCGCAAGCGGGCCCGGCAGGCGTTCGAGATCCAGCTCAATGTGCTGACGCTCCTGCTGCGCCAGGAAAGGACGGCAGCGGCCTCCGGCGGGGACAGGCCGGCGCGGGACGAACAGGCATAGCTGACGAAAGCCGGGCGGGGAGCCCGGCTTTCGTCATTTTGCGGCAGCGCGGGGAAGGCCGCGCAGGCGGGCGCCTTTCCCTGCCGTCTAGCTGAGGGCCTTGCGCTTCATGATGTAGTTCCAGATCATGACCACGCCCGTGGCCACCACTTTGGCCAGCATGTAGTGCAGGGCCAGCCTGTCCACCAGCAGCCACATGCAGATCTGGTTGATGCCCAGACCGGCCAGGCTCGAACCCACAAAGACAACCTGCCGGGCAAAGCTGCGTGCCGCCTGATGGAAGACGAAGAACACACAGAGATAGTAATTGACGATGACGGCCACGATGAAGGCCCAGGCGGACGACCAGAGGTAGTGGACGTCCAGCACGCTGGTCAGCAGGAACAGCAGGCCGTAGTCCACCAGAAAGGTCAGGCCGCCCACGATGCAGAAGCGGAAGAATTCCGCGCCGCGGCTGGCAAGGGACATAAGGACTCCTTTGGGATGGGGGCTGCCCTGACTTACCCTGTTCCCCGCCGGGGCGCAAGACGGACGGACAGGCGTGCGGCACAAGGGACGCGCGGGAACAGCCTGTCCCGGGATGCCCGCGCTGAAGGGAAGGGACAGGCAGCCCGCTGCCGCAGGGACGGCAGGGCGGAAAGCGCAGGCCCCGTGAACCATCAGGCATCACGAGCCGCACGACGCGTTGCATGGCGGGGAAAGGCAAGGTCCCCTTGCCGGGGATGTGCCCTCCTGCCGATGGCCCCGTCGCCGGGCGCTGTCCTCCCCGGTGCCTGCCGTGCGTATGCGGGCCGGCTACGGCAAGCTGGTGGGGGTGCTTTCGCTGCGCGGTGCCTGCCGTGCGTGGGCGGGCATTCAGGGACGTGAGGGCCCTTCTGGCGTCTCCTCCGGCCCGGCGGGGCGGATCCGGCCCTTGTCCAGGAGGAAGAAGGGGGCGCCGGGCTGCATCTCGCGCAGCAGGGCCGCCGTATGGGGATGGCAGGTGAAGAAGAGCAGCTGCTGCCGGACACCGTATTTCCCCTGGCTGAAGTCCCCCAGGATGCGGGCCGTGCGCCGTGCCCGGCCGGGATCGAAGTCCACCAGCACATCGTCCATGATGACGGGCAGGGGGCCGGCCTGTGCCGCGTGATCCTGGATATAGGCCAGGCGCAGGGCCAGATAGAGCTGCTCCTGTGTGCCCCGGCTCAGCTGTTCCGGGCTGACGGGCTCGCCCTGCGGCGGCATGACCCGCAGGCCGGAATCGCCCACCACGGCCCCCACGTCCTGCCAGGCGCCCGCGGTGATGTCCCGGAAGATGGCCGCGGCACGGCGGATGACACGGGGCTGGCGTTCCTTCTCGAAGGCCAGTTTCGCCCTGTGGAGCAGGGCGTGGGCCAGACGGAGGCGGCACCAGGCGCGGGCCTGGCGCTGCAGTTCCTCCCGCTGGCCGGCTTCCTGCTGCAGCAGGTCGGCCAGGGTCCCGTCCTGCTGCATGGCCTCCACGCGCACGCCCAGAGCGGCGACATCTTCCGCCAGCGCGTCTTCTTCCTGCCGCAGTTCTGCCAGCAGGCGCTGCTGCTCGTCGCGGCCCTGTTCCTCTTCCTCCCGGGCCTCTTCCCGGAAAGCGGCCAGAAAGGTCTCCAGCGGCTGGTCCCCGGCCACCAGGCGCAGGCTGTCCTCCAGCAGCAGGCGGCGCTGTTCCGCCTGGTGCCGTTCTTCCAGCAGGTCCGCTGTCTGCAGGAACGCGCCGTCGTCCCGGGCTTCTCCCTGACGCAGCAGGGCCGCCAGGTCGGCACGGATGCCATCCAGATCGTTTTCCGCACGCTGGCAGGCCGTTTCCTGCTCAGCCAGCAGCCGACGCAGGCGGGCCTGTTCCGCGGCATGATGGCGGGCCTCTTCCGCCGCCTCGGCCAGCATGTCCAGGTGCCGGAGCCAGTCGGCGTCCTGCGGCGGCACGGGCCGCCCCAGCTCCGTCAGCAGGGCCGCCAGCGGTGCCCGCAGGGCCTCCACGTCGTGGTGCAGGCGTTGCAGGCGCGAGTCTTCCTGCTGCAGCTCCGCCTCAAGGCGCAGACAGGCGTCCATGCCGTCCAGGGCGGCATGGACGGTGCCCGGGGCCAGATCTTCCGGCAGGCCCAAGGAGCGCAGGCCCGCTGCCCAGCCTGTCCGGGCCGTCTCCAGCTTGCGGGCCGCTTCCCGCGTGCGGCAGCGGCTGTCCTCCAGGGCCTTGCGGCAGCGTTCCAGCAGCCCGGCACCGGCCGTGGCCTCGGCGGCTGCCTGCTGATGCCTGGTGCCGGCCTCTTCCGCCTCCCGGCAGAGGGCAAGAGCGCGGCGGACGGCCTCCGGCAGGTCGGGGCAGGCGGCATCGGGAGGAAGCAGGGCCAGCAGGTCGCGCACGGCTGTTTCCGTCTGCTGCAGGGACAAGGCCGCATGTCCGGCATCGTCCCCGGCCGTGCGCAGGGCCTCCGCCAGCGTGGCGGCGGTGGCCGCCCGTTCGAAAAGCAGTCCCGCCGCTGCCGGTGCAAAGGCCGCCGCGGTGGCTGCGGGCAGCATGGCCTGCCAGCGTTTTTCCCCTTCCTGCACGGCGGCGAGGAGCTCCTGCTCCTGTTCGGCCAGGCGGGCCAGCGTTTGCCTGACGCTTCTCAGTTCCTGCCGCAGGCTGTCATGCTCCAGCAGGAGCTGGTCCAGCTGGCGGCGCAGGAGCTGCTGTTTTTCCAGCCGGGCTTCCAGTTCGTCGGCATCCGGGATGTCATCGGCCACGGTGCGCGGCAGGGGCAGCTGGGCAAGGCGGCGCTGCTGTTCCCGCAGGCGGCCGGAACAGGCTTCCAGCAGCTGCCGGAGGCGTTCCGCTTCTTCCCGGCGTCGGCGTTCCTCCTTTCCGGCATGGGGCATGCCGCCCGCCAGCAGGGCGAGCCCGCAGAGCGCGGCCAGCCCGCCTGTCCAGGGCGGGGCCGCCGGCCCGGGCCAGGGGAGCAGCTCCGGGGCCCAGTGCCCGGCCAGCAGGAGGGCCAGACCGGAGAGCAGGAAGACGATGCCCATGCAGAGCAGGGGCAGGCTGCCGCCTGTCAGGGGACGTGCCAGCTGCCGTGCCTGCTGGGCTAGGCCTTCCTGCCGGACCGTCTCGGCGGCGATGCCGGCCCGGAGCGTACGGCACTGCCGCACGGCAGCGGCAAAGCTTTCAAGGGCCTCCTGCTCCGGGGCCGGATGGTGGTCGATGGCCGGGACAAGGGCTGCCTCGCGCTGCTGCAGGGCCTCCTGCTCCCGGCGTGCGCGATCCTGACGGGCCCGGAGGCTGTGCAGCTCCTCTTCCAGCCTGTGCAGGCGGGCCGACAGGGACAGGGCTTCGTCCCTGTGGCGGAGCAGCCGCTCCGGCCCGGCAAGATCGTTTTCATCCAGGTGCAGCGGCGCGCAGGCGCGGCAAAAGGCTTCCCGGGCCCGTTGCTGCCGCCGTTGCCAGCGGGGGAGATCGTCCTGTTTTTCCTGCCGGCTCTCCAGCAGGCGTTGCAGGCGTTGCTGCTGGTCGCTGTCCAGAGGCGGCTGGCGGTGGGGCAGGGCCGCAAGGCGTTGCAGCTGCGCCTGACGGGTCTCCTCCGCCTGTGCCAGCGCGGCGGCGGCCTCGTCTTCCCGCCGGCGGGCCATCTGCAGGGCCGTCGTGCCGGTCGCCAGCGTGGCGGCCTGCCGTTCCAGCGCCTCCCGGCCGAAGACAGAGCGGTCCGCGGCCCGGATGCGGGCGCAGTCCCAGCCGGGGCCCAGACGGGAAAGCCCTTCCTGCAGACGGCGGCAGAGCTGTTCCTTGCGCAGGTGTGCCAGCGGCAGGTCGGCCAGGGCCTGCCGGTAGGTGGCGCTCTGTTCCGTCAGGGCGCGCAGGCGGGGCAGGGCCGCCGCAAGGGCCTGATCCGGGCACAGTTCCCGGAGCTGTCCGCGCGTCCGGGCGCACTGTTCCCGCAGGCCCTGCAGGGCACGCCGGTTATCCTCCTCCCGTTCCCGCAGGCGGGCCAGACGCTCGCGTCCCTGCGGCGGGAAATCCTGCGGCAGGCCGGAAAGGCGCTCCAGCCGCATCCCCAGCAGATGCCACTCCCGCCACTGTTCCCAGACGGAAAGGCGCCGCTCCGTACGGCGCAGGCCGGTCTCCAGCTCCGTCTTGCGGCGGCGGAGGCCCTCCAGATCCTGTTTGCGCTGCTGCCACCGGGCGCACAGGTCATCGTAGCGGCTGCTCCGGGCGTCGGCCTGACGGATGCGGGCCCGCAGCTCCTGCCAGCTCCCCGTCTGGACGTTGAGGGGCAGCTTGCGGCCCTGCGGGCGATAGATGGCATCGGCCTGCTGTTGCAGCGTGCGCAGCACATCGGCCGGGGAGCGCAGGCCCGTGCCGAAGCTGGCCCCGTAGAGGGCGTGACGCACGGCCTCGTCGTCCAGGCTCTCGAAGCGCTGCAATTCCCCCAGGCTGAAGCCGAACACATTGCGGTAGACCTGACGGTCGATGCCCCGAAAGAGCTGTTCCAGCAGGCTGTCCGGCACAGGGGAGCCGTCAGGGCCGGTGAGCTGCAAACGGCCGCTGCCCGGGCCCGGGCGGCGATGCAGGTGCAGCAGGCCGTGGGGGCCGCCTTCCAGTATCAGGCTGCCCCCGGCCTGGCCGCCGCGCAGGGGCTGGCCGGCCTGCCGTTCCTTGCGCCCGGAGGGATAGCCGGTGAGCATGGCCCGCAGGAAGGCCAGACAGGTGGATTTGCCGGCTTCGTTGTCGCCCAGAAAAATGTTGATGCCCGGACCGAGGCCCTCGGCGCCCGTTCGGGCGAGGATGCCGAAACCGTCCGCATGGAATGACAGCAGGCGCATCACTTCCCCTCCAGCATGTCCAGGCAGAGATAGCGGGCCTCATCCAGCAGGCGCTCAAGCTCCTCCCCTTCCGGCATGGTGAGCATCCCGGCGGGGCAGTGCCGGAACAGGGGGGCCAGCTCCTCCTCGGCAAAGGCGGCCAGGGCCTCGGGCTGCCGTTCAAGTCCTTCCGCCAGGCGCAGGGCCTCGCCCAGCAGATCCTGGCGTTGCAGGCAGGCGGCCATGTCCACAGCGGGGGCCGTCTCCACAGCCAGATCCTTGATATGGACGGGCAGGGGCAGCGGAGCCTGATGCAGGCGCTCCCGCAGGTCGCGGCAGGTCTCCGGGCGGCGCAGCAGGCTGTCCAGGGGCGTGCGGCCCCGCAGGCAGAGGCGCACGACCAGGAGCGTGCAGGAAGCGTCAGCGGCTTCCGTGGCCGTGCCCAGGGCCTCCAGCAGCCTGTCTTCCACGGCATCGAGCCGGTCCACGGCCTCCAGAGCGATGACCAGACGCCGCCACTGCACCGGCCCCAGCGGCAGGAATGTTTCCCGGCAGGCGAAGCCGCCGTCGCAGGCCTCGGCAGTGACCAGCAGGCAGCCGCGCGGGCCGTCCTCATGGATGTGCCGCCCCTGGGTGTTGCCGGGATAGGCGATGAAGGGGCGGCGGGACAGGACGCGGCGTTCGTGCACATGGCCCAGGGCCCAGGCATCCAGACGGGCGGCGCGCAGGTCGGCCAGCGCGCAGGGGGCGTACCTGTCCTGCGCGGGGCTGCCTTCCACGCTGCAATGCAGCACGCCCAGCTGGAAGCACGCCATATCCGGCTGACGGTGGAAGAGGAGCGCCAGGTTGCGGGCCTCCCTGATGCGGGCATGGCTGATGCCGTGGATCACGGCCACGGGGGCCCCGTCCCGGTACAGCACATGCTGCCCGGGCTCCGGGCCGAAGATGGTCACGTTGCCGGGCCAGTCCACGGTCTTCAGCCGCGAATCCAGCGGATCATGGTTGCCGTGGGCCCAGAAGACGGGGATGCCGCAGGCCTGCAGGCGCAAACAGCCGTCGCGCAGGGCCAGCTGGGCTTTGACGCTGTGTTCTTCCTGATTGTAGATGTCCCCGGCCAGGACGAGGAAGTCCGGCCGCAGCTGTTCGCACAGGTCGAACAGGCGTTGCAGGGCCGTGAAGGTGGCGTCGCGCAGCTGCGCTTGCAGGGCCTCTCCGGCATCGCTGCGGGTCAGGCCCAGGAAGGGGGTGTCCAGATGCAGGTCGGCGGCGTGGATGTATCGGAGGCTGTTCATGGCGTGTCCTCGGCGTGGGCTCCTCCGGCAGAGATATGTTTTTTCCGGCAGCAGGACAAGGTGCCCGTGGCAGGGCATGCGGTTGACGCTGCCACAGCCCGTTGGTATGACTAGCGTTCATATCACAGGGGGAAAGAATGGCGCGAATCCTTTACGGCATCCACGGGACAGGGCATGGCCATGCCATGCGCGGGCTGACCATCGCCCGCCGTCTGGGCGCACACGAATTCCTGTTCGTGGCCAATGACGACGCCCCCAAGATACTGGAGCCCGAATTCCGGGTGCACCGCATCCCCAACCTGGGCACGGTGTTCCGCAACTATCAGGTGGATGTGGGGGCCACGGTGCGCAAGGCCATCCCGCTGCTCTGGCACCGCCGGCGCTATGTGGATGAAGTGCTGCGCCTCATCGACCAGTTCAGGCCCGATGTCTGCATGACGGACCTGGAATACTTCGTGCCGCGTGCGGCCGAAAAGGCCGGTCTGCCCTGCCTGACCCTCGACCACCAGCACGTCATCACCTGCTGCCGCCACGGCTGGCTGCCGCCGCGCATGTGGTGGGATCACCTGTTGCAGGGCATCACGCCCCGCTACCTGTTCCGGCCCACGGAGCAGAACCTGCTGGTCTCCTTCTATGCGCCGCCGGTGCAGCCCCGCTACCATGCCCGTGTGGTGCCGCCCATCCTGCGCGAGAGCGTGCTGCGCCTCAGCCCCCGTGACGACGGTCATGTGGTGGTCTACCAGAGCAATTCCACGCACCGCAAGCTGGTGGACTTTTTGCTCCAGGCCACGGACAGGCCCTGCTACGTCTTCGGCTATGGCCGGACGGAAGGCCGGGAGGGCAACGTCATCTTCATGAAGAAGAGCGAGGAGGGCTTCCTCAAGCTGCTGGAAGGCTGTTCCTACGTCATCCAGGGCGGCGGCCACACCCTGATGACCGAGGCCCTGCACCTGGGCAAGCCCATCCTGAGCCTGCCGCTCAAGGCCATGGTGGAACAGTGCTTCAACGCCCTGTACCTCGAACGTTTGCACTACGGCATGCAGGCCGACATGATGACCCTGGAGCCCGCCCTGCTGCGCCGCTTTGAGGAACGCCTGCCCGAGTTCCGGGCCGCCATCGCGCGCGGGCATTTTTGCGGCAACGACCTGGTCTTCGGCCTGGTGGACACCTTCATCCGCACCGGCACCCTGCCGGTCTCGGGCACGCCGAAGGTGGTGGAGTAGGAAAGACGCCACCTGTCCAGGGCAGGGGCCCATCCCTGCGTTCCATGATGTCCAAGAGCCTCTTCCGTCCGGTACGGGAGAGGCTCTTTCGCATGAAGAGCCCCACGCGTGCGGGGCATGCCGGACAGAACAGCGGGCGACGCGAGCTTCGCATGAAGATCCTTATGGGGCGTTCCCGCGACCCCAACGATGCGCTCCCTGTCCGGCTCATCCCTGCCTGCGGCCCGTATCGGCAGACAGACAGCGCCCGTATTTTTCAGTCCATCCCTGCCTGCGGGGGATGCCCTTCCGCACCCTGCCGGGATGACAGGCGGTGAGCCGCGCTCCGCGCACGGCCGCGCCATGCCCGCGGCGCGCCTCTCCGGGGACCATGACAAAGGGGAAGGAGCGTTGTGCAACACGGCCCCTTCCCCCCGCAAAACACTGCCCGGCAGGGGGCAGTCATGATGATCTGCTGGTCTTACATGCCCAGATAGGCGGAACGCACGTCCTCGCTCCTGAGCAGGTTCTCGGCGCTGTCGCTGGTGACGATGCGGCCGTTCTCCATCACATAGCCGCGGTGGGCGATGCGCAGGGCCTGGTTGGCGTTCTGCTCCACCAGGAAGACCGTGGTGCCGTTGGCATTGACGCGCTGGATGATCTGGAAGATCTGCTGGATGATGATGGGCGCGAGGCCCAGCGAGGGTTCGTCCAGCAGGAGCAGCCTGGGCCGGGCCATGAGGGCGCGGCTGATGGCCAGCATCTGCTGTTCGCCGCCGGACAGGGTGCCGCCGGTCTGCTTGCGGCGCTGGGCCAGGATGGGGAAGAGATCGAACACATAGTCCATGTCTTCCTTGATGCCCTGCACGTCCTTGCGCAGGAAGGCGCCCAGGTCGAGGTTCTCGCGCACGCTCAGGTCGGGGAAGATGAGGCGGCCTTCGGGCACCTGCGAGATGCCCAGGCGGACGATCTCGTGCGGGGGCAGCTCGTGGATGGGCTCGCCGTTCCAGAGTATCTCGCCCTTGCGCGGCCGGTTGATGCCGCAGATGGTCATGAGCGTGGTGGATTTGCCGGCGCCGTTGGCGCCGATGAGGGTCACGATCTCGCCGTCATCCACGCGCAGGGAAACGTCGCGCAGGGCCTGGATGTTGCCGTAGTAGGTATCAATGCCCTTGACTTCAAGCATCTTCGCTCTCTCCCAGATAGGCCTGAATGACGCGCGGGTTGCTGCGCACTTCCGCGGGGGTGCCGGCAGCGATGCGCGAACCGTATTCCATGACATAGATGCGGTCGGACAGGGACATGACCATGCCCATGTCGTGCTCGATGAGCAGGATGGAAAGGTCCCGGTCGGCGCGGATCTGGAGCACCAGCTCCTTGAGCTCGTTGGTCTCCTGCGGGTTCATGCCGGCGGCGGGTTCGTCCAGCAGCAGCATGCGGGGCTCGGTGGCCAGGGCGCGGGCGATCTCCAGGCGGCGCTGGGCGCCGTAGGCCAGGTTGCAGGCCTTTTCGTTCCACAGGTCCTGCAGGTGCACGGCCTCCAGCAGGCTGTAGGAGATGTCGATGGATTCCTGCTCTTCACGGCGGGCGCGGGCGTTGCGGGTCAGCGCGCCCCAGATGCCGGCCCTGGTGCGGCAGTGACGGCCGATCATCACGTTCTCCAGCACGGTCATGTCGCTGAACAGGCGGATGTTCTGGAAGGTGCGGGCCATGCCCAGCGCCGTGATGAGGTGGGGCTTGCGCCCGTTGAGCAGATGCTTCTCGCCGTTGGCGCCGTACAGGTGCACGGTGCCTTCCGTGGGCTTGTAGATGCCGGTGACGCAGTTGAAAAAGGTGGTCTTGCCGGCGCCGTTGGGGCCGATGAGGGCCACGATCTCGCCTTCGTTGACGGTCAGGTCCAGCTCGTTGAGGGCGCGCAGACCGCCGAAGTCACGCGTCAGGCCCTTGACTTCAAGAACGGGTTTCATGCGCGTTCTCCTTTGCTGCCGCCCTGCAGGGCGGTGATGCGGTAGCGGCGGCGCTCGCCGGTGACGAGCCCCTGGGGCCGGAAGATCATCATGATGACCATGATGGCGCCGAAGAGCAGCATGCGGTACTCGGAGAAGGCACGCAGGTATTCGGGGGCCAGGATGAGGATGGTGGCGGCGATGACCACGCCCACGATGGAGCCCATGCCGCCCAGCACCACCATGGACAGGATCATGGCCGATTCCATGAAGGTGAAGCTGGCGGGATTGATGAAGGTGGTCTTGGCCGCGAAGATGACACCGGCGAAACCGGCCCAGCAGGAGCTCAGGGCAAAGGCCGAGAGCTTGACGCGGGCCAGGTCGATGCCCATGGCCTCACAGGCGATCTCGTCTTCGCGCAGGGCCTGCAGGGCAAGCCCCACACGGGAGTTCTTGAGGCGGCTGATGACGATGATGGTCAGGATCACGGCCAGCAGCACCAGATAGTAGATGAAGATGGTGTTGGCGGCGATCTCCAGCTCCTGGCCGAAGAAGGAGGGGCCGGGGATGTTCTTGATGCCGCCGGAGCCGCCGGTGAGGCTGGTCCAGTTGAGCAGCACCAGGCGCACGATCTCGCCGAAGCCCAGGGTCACGATGGCCAGATAGTCGCCGCGCAGGCGCAGCACGGGGAAGCCCAGGGCCAGACCGAACACGATGGCCATGAAGCCGCCCACGGGCAGACAGGCCCAGAAGCCCAGGCCGAAGGCCTGGTTGAGCAGGGCGTAGGAATAGGCGCCCACGGCGTAGAAGGCCACATAGCCCAGCACCAGCTGGCCGGCGATGCCCACGGCGATGTTCAGGCCCAGGGCCAGGATGACGTAGAGCATGGCCGAGATCATGATGTTGGTCTGGTAGAAGGAGCTCACCAGAGGCATGACGATCATGACGGCCAGCAGCAGGCCGAGGCTGGTCAGGCGGGTGGCGGTGCTGCGTCCGGGCAGGGTGACCAGCCTGTGCAGGCCCCTGCCCAGGCCCTCAGGCAGGCGGATCAGCGGGATGCCGCGGGCCTTGCGGCTGAAACACCAGTTCCAGAGCATGGAAAGGAAGAAAATGGCCACGCCCAGCAGGATGACCCTGTCGAACTGCCATTCCACGGTCTGGTCGACGCTGTTGAGCTTGATGCCCATGACCGGGAAGGTCAGGAGCATGAACCAGCAGGCGGCCAAAAGGGCTTTTGTGAGATATTGCATCATGATTGGCTACACCTTCTGCACTTTCGCTTTGCCGAGGATGCCGTCGGGGCGGAAGATGAGGATGAGGATGAGCAGGGCGAAGGCCAGGGCATCCTCATAGTTGCCCGACAGGTAGCCGGTGGTCATGCTCTCGGCGATGCCCAGCACGAGACCGCCCACCATGGCCCCCGGGATGGAACCGATGCCGCCGAGCACCGCGGCCGTGAAGGCCTTGAGGCCGGCCAGGAAGCCGATGCCGAAGTTGACCTGCCCCATGTGGGAGGCGATGAGCACGCCGCCCAGGGCCGCCAGGGCCGAGCCGACGATGAAGGTGAGCGAGATGATGCGGTCGGCGTTGATGCCCAGCAGCAGGGCCATCTTGCGGTTCTGCGCGGTGGCGCGCATGGCCTTGCCCATGCGGGTGTAGCGGATGAAGAGGCTTAAGGAGACCATGGCCAGCGTGCTGGTGACGAGGATCAGGAAGTCGCTGGGCCCCATGATGTTGCCCAGGTAATCCAGAAATTCCATATCCGGCAGCAGGCGGGGGAAGGGGACGTAGTCGGAGGTCTGCGCCAGCAGCACATAGTTCTGTAGGAAGATGGACATGCCGATGGCCGAAATGAGGGGCGACAGGCGCGGGGCGCCGCGCAGGGGTTTGTAGGCCACCTTTTCCAGAGTATAGCCGTAGGCCGCGCTCCAGACCACGGCCGCGAGGGCCGCCACGATGAGGATGCCTCCGGCGGGGAAACCGACGATGCCCAGCACGCCGGCTACCAGCAGGGCCGTGAAGGCGCCCAGCATGTAGATCTCGCCGTGTGCGAAGTTGATCAGTTCGATGATGCCGTACACCAGCGTATAGCCCAGGGCGATGAGGGCATAGATGCTGCCGCGTGTGAGGCCGCCGAAGAAAAGTTCGATAAAGTACTGGAAGTCCATGCCGTTACAGGGGCTGCGGTTTACCCGGGCGCAAGCGGGCAAGAGGGCGCGGAGGCCGTGCCCCCGCGCCCGTGCGCCATCGTATCCGATTAATGCAGGGTGATGCTGTGGTCGCTTTCGACGAACTTGCCGTCCTTCACCACATAGACGGACAGGCCCAGACCGGTGGCGTCACCGGCCTTGTTGAAGGACAGTTTGCCCAGGGGGGTGTCCACTTCGGTGCTCTTCAGAGCGGCCATGATCTTGTCGGTGTCGGTGCTGCCGGCCACTTCGATGGCCTTGAGGAGGGCCTGGGTGGCGGCATAGGCGTTGTAGTAGCCGAAGCCGGGCTCGCTGCCGAACTGCTTGACGTGGGCGTCGCGGGCCTGCTTGTACATGGGCAGGGTGCTGGTATCCTTGGGATAGGAGGCCATGACGCCTTCGCTGTCCTTGCCGGTCATCTTGAGGAAGGTCTCGTCCTTCACGCCGTCAGGGCCGATGAGGGGGGTCTTGACGCGGTCGCGGCGCATCTGCTGCACCAGCTTGGAGGCGGTGTTCTGGTAGCCGCCGAAGACCAGCACGTCGGCCTTGGCGCGACGCAGCTTGCGCACCACGGCGGAGAAGTCCACGGCGTCGGGGGTCACGGCTTCGAACAGGACGGTCTCGACGCCGGCCTTTTCGAGGATGGTGCGGTTCTGCTGGGCAAAGCCCTTGCCGTATTCGCCGTTGTCATGCAGGTAGGCGACCTTCTTGGCCTTCAGCACATCGGTGATGTAGCTGCTGGTCAGCTGGGCCTGGGCATTGTCGTTGGCCACGGTGCGCAGGAACAGGGGGTGCTTGCCTTCCAGGGTCAGGGCAGGCGTGGTGGCCGTGGGAGAGATGCTGATGATGTTGGCGCTTTCGAACATGGGCAGGGAGGCGTTGGTGGCGCCGGAGCAGATGGGGCCCATGATGGCCACGACCTTGTCGGAGATCAGCTTGGTCGCGGCGTTGGTGGCCAGTTCGGGCTTGCACTGGTCGTCCTGGGACACCAGTTCGATCTTCTTGCCCAGCACGCCGCCCTTGGCGTTGGCTTCTTCAATGACGATCTTGGCGGCATTGAGGCTGGGGACGCCGTACGAGGCCAGGTCGCCGGAATGGGCGCCCTGCACGCCGATCTTGATGGTGTCGGCGGCCACGGCGGGAGCCGCGACGGCAACGCTGCACAGCGCGGCCATGAGCCAGGTCATGCACTTTTTCATTTTCTCCCTCCTTGAGAGACTCCATGCACTGCCGCGCGCCGCACAACAGCAAAGCGACGTCTACCTTGCGGCAGTATAAGCCCTTTCTATTGCATCTTTACCTGATTCCTGTCAATGCGGTCCGCCAGATGGACAGACAGGTCCCGGCATCCGCATCCCGCTTTTTTTACTGTGATTTCTTGTGGCTGGAACGCAGGTGCAGGCGCATGGGCGCATGCGTGATGCCGAAGATGCGGCGCAGGGCGCGTTCCAGATAGCGGGCATAGCTTTCCGGCACGCGGTCGGCGTCACTGACGAAAAAGACGAAGGTCGGCGGCTGGGACTCGGCCTGGGTCAGATAGAAGAACTTGGCGCGCACGCGCTTGACCACCGGGGGCTGGTGGCGGGTCAGCACTTCTTCCATGGCCCGGTTGAGCTGGCCGGTGGGCACGCGGATGGCGCATTCCTCATGGATCTTGCGGGCCAGGGGCAGGATCCTGTTCAGGCCCGTGCCCTTGAGGGCCGAGACCGTGAGGATGGGCACATGCCTGCAGAAGGCCAGCATCTCGCTCACGTTCTGCAGCAGCTGCCTGAGCAGGCCGGCGGGCACCAGGTCGCATTTGTTGACCAGCACCATGAAGGGGATCTTGCGGGTATCCAGCAGGTCCATGAGGCGCTTGTCCTGCTGGCTCACGCCTTCGGTGGCGTCCAGGGTCAGCAGGGTCACGTCGGCCTTGGTGGTGGATTTGAGGGCCGCATTGACGGAATATTTTTCCACGATGTCCGTGATCCTGGTACGGCGGCGCACCCCGGCGGTATCCACGAAGACGTAATCCTGGCCGTCGCGCGCGAAGCGCACGTCCACGCTGTCGCGGGTGGTGCCGGCCACATCGGAGACGATCATGCGTTCCTCGCCGGCCAGGGCGTTGATCAGGGAGGACTTGCCCGCGTTGGGGCGGCCCAGCATGGCCAGGCGCAGGGCCGGGGGCTCGTGCACGGCCTCGTAATCCTCGGGCAGCAGAGCGGCCAGTTCTTCGGTGAGGGCGCGGATGTTGTGCCCGTGCTCGGCCGAGACCGGCAGCAGGGGGAAGCCCAGGCTGTGGAACTCGGCCAGCAGCTCGTCTTCCTTTTCCAGACCGTCCACCTTGTTGACCACGCAGAGGGTGGGCAGGCCCATGCGGCGGATGTGGGCCGCCAGATATTCGTCCAGGGGCAGCAGGCCGTCACGGCCGTCCACCACGAAGGCCACGGCACAGGCGTCCTTCATGGCCGCCTCGGCCTGGCGCAGGATGTCGGATTCGAAACCGCGGATGCCCTCGGGGCCTTCGGTGACCATGGCGTGGGCGTCCAGGGTGATGCCGCCGGTGTCCACGATGCCGAAGTCAGGGTGCCCCTTGCGGCGGACCACCCCTTCCATGCGGTCGCGGGTCACGCCGGGACGGTCATGGGTGATGGCGCGGTTGCTGCGGATCAGGCGGTTGAACAGGGTGGACTTGCCCACGTTGGGGCGTCCCACCAGAACGATGCAGGGTAATGAGGACATGGGTCTCCCTTCGGCCATGACAGGCCGTTGTTGCGGAAATGGGGCCGCGCAGGGGCGGCGGGCATGGCGCGGGGAAGCGGGATGGAAAAAAAGGCCCCGTCAAGCGGGGTGAGCGCCACACGCTGCGCTTGTGTAGCATCCTTGAGACCGTTTGAAAAGCAAAAAAATATCCTTCGGGCACCAGCGGGGGGCACGGCCGGAGACGGGCTGGCAACATGGCGGGATGACAGGTTTTTTCGAGGGGACGGGCGGTGCGGCGGACGGGACGGGGCGCCCGCGCGAAAAAAGCAGCCCCTGCCGGCCGGAGGGGCTGCAGGGGCTGCGTGTGCGGCGGTGTCCGCCGGGGGCGCCGGAATGCCGGGCCCGGCAGGGGGGCCGTGAGCGCGGCGGCGCGGGAAGGGATCAGCGGGTGTCTTCGTTCCGGCCTCCGGCCGCGGGCAGGGGCAGCAGCAGGCGGAACAGGGCCCCGCCTTCGGGGCGGTTGGCCGCCGTGATCCGGCCGCCGCGGCCGTGGGCCAGGCCCGTGGCCACGGACAGGCCCAGACCGGCGGCCCGGCCCGCCTGGCGGTGGGTGGTGAAGAAGGGCTCGAAAATATGGGGCATGATGTCGTCGTCGATGCCGGTGCCGTTGTCGGCCACCCAAAGCTCGTACCAGGCGGTGCCGTCGGCATCGGCGGGCAGCAGCCGGGCGCCGATGTCCAGCGTGCCGCCCTCCGGCATGGCGTCCAGGGCGTTCTCCACCAGATGCAGGCAGATCTGCTCCAGTTCCAGCGCCGACCCCAGGGGGCGGGGCCCGTCCTCGCCCCATTCCGGCGGGAAATGCAGCCGGCAGGCCACCTTCAGGCTGTCCATGCGGCCCTGCAGCAGGGTCAGGACGCGGGAGACCACGGCCCGCACGTCCATGGGCGCACTGCGGGGGTCGAGGCCCACACCGGCCATGAGCAGCTTGCGGGTGATCTCGCGCACACGCATGCTCTGGGTCACGATGGTCCTGAGGGACTCGCGCAGGTCTTCGATGTCGGGCAGGGCCCCGGCCTCGGGACTGTCCAGGCTGTCGCTCATGAGGCCCGCGGCCTGGACGATGATGTTCAGGGGGTTGTTGACTTCGTGGGCCACGCCTTCGGCGATGCGGCCCAGGCTGCGCAGGCGGGCCTCTTCGGCCAGGCGGCGGGCCTGGCGCCGGGCGTCGGCCCGTTCACGGGCCTTGCGGCATTCTTCCAGCACCGCGTCCAGGGAGACGGGCTTGGCCAGCCAGTTGAGCGCGCCGCGCCGCATGGCCTTGACCGCCTGGCTCATCTCCGTGGCGCCGGAGAGCATGACCACGTCGGGGCGGGGCTCATGCTCCTGCAAAAGCTTGAGCAGGGAGACACCGTCCATGCCCGGCAGGCAGACATCCAGGAAGACCAGGTCCCACTCCTGCCGGGAGAGCATGTCCAGGGCCGTTTCCGCATCGCCGGCCACGGCGGCCTCGATGCCGCGCAGCTCCAGGCGTTGTGCCAGCGGTTCGGCAAAGGCCTGTTCGTCGTCGACGATGAGTACACGCATGACGTCCTCCCCCTTGCGGCGATGCGGAAACATGGGGCACGGCCGGGGGCCGTGCGGGGTCTTTCCTGTCCGGCGGTGCTGCCGCCGGACAGGGGCAATGGCGGCCTAGAGCTTGTGCTCGGCCAGGAGGTCTTTTTCGTTGAGGACATCCTGGGCGGAATCGAAATCACCGCCTTCGGCCAGGCTGACAGCCACCATGGCGTTCTCCACCTTGTCGCGGTAGGCCATGCGGATGCTGTTCAGCAGCTCGTCGATGTCCATGGGTTTTTTGAGGAAGTTGTAGGCGCCCATGCGGTAGGCCGTCTGTTCTTCGGCATCGCCGCCGTGGCCGGTCAGGATGATGACCTGCACCTGGGGGTTGCTCTTCTTGACGCTGCGCAGCACTTCGAAACCGTCCATGCCGGGCATGCGCAGGTCCAGGACGATGACGTCGGTGGGGTCTTCAACGGCTTTGAGGGCCTGCGGGCCGTCATAGGCCACGCGCGCTGAAAAACCGCGCATGGCAAGGCGCTCGGCAAGCGTGTCCACAAACTGTTTTTCGTCGTCTACCAGCAGAATCTTGATCTCTTCCTTGCTCATGCCATTCTCCTTCACCCGGTGATGCCGGGAAAAATGTCGTTCTAGTCTTCACTCCCGCAGGCGGAAATGGAGAGGAAAAAGCGCTGTGCCGGATCGCGCCAGGGCATCAGCAGGGCCTGCCAGCCGGGCCGGGGCCGGGCATTGAGCAGGGGGCTGCCCGTGAGGGCCGCCAGGGCCATGTCGCGATTGGCGCCGTCGCAGACTTCGATGATGATGCCTTCCACCTTGTTCTGGCGACCGGCGGAAAAGCGGAGTTTCACCTGTCCGCCCACGGAGGCGCACAGGTCGAAGATGTCCAGCAGGGCACGCAGCACCGCCAGGGCGGGCACGGCGGACCACACGGGCTCCTCGCTGCCGGCGGATTCCAGCACCATCTGCACGGCGCGGGCCCGTCGGGCCGCCATGAGGCAGAACGTGCCGGCCACGCGCACCAGGTCGCAGGGCGCGTTCTCGTTCTCGCTGTGGCTGATCTGGGCCAGGTACTCCATGCACTCGGCCAGGGCCGCGCCCCGCAGTATCTGCTGCTGGGCCTCCTTCAGGGCCTTGATGACGCGCGGATCGGCGGGCTTGTCCGGCCCGGCGGCCAGCTGCACCATGTCCTGCGCCAGCCCGGCGGATTCGCGGATCACGGCCAGCACGTTGCGCATGTCGTGCGTGGCCGAGGCCAGCAGGCGTCCCATGCATTGCGAATCGGTCATGCTACGCCCCCCTGGCCGGATCCGTGCCGTTGCCGCCGGAACGGGCCGCGGCTTCCAGCGTTTCCAGGAACATGCCCAGGCTCAGCGGCTTGGTCAGGCAGGCGAAGGCACTGGCCACGGGGCTGTCGCCGGAATCGTCCACGGAGTCATGCCCCGTGAGCACGATGACCGGCAGGCCGGGATAGGTCCGCCGCACCTGCTGCAGGACGGCGTCCCCGGTCATGCCGGGCATGAGCAGGTCCACCACCATCACATCGGGCAGGGCTTCCGCGGCCGCCATCTCGTCCAGGGTGGTCAGGGCCGCCTTGCCGTCCAGGGCCACCCGTACGTCGATGCCGCGCAGGTCCAGGCGCTCGGCCAGGGTCTCCACGAATTCCTTCTCGTCATCGGCCAACAATACACGCAGTGCCATCTCAAGCCTCCACAGGACGTTCCGGCGGTGTAAGCGGCAGCGTGATGCTGACCGTCGTGCCCTTGCCTTCGGTGCTGTCCACGGTGATCTCGCCGCCGAGACGGCGCACAATACCGTAGGTGATAAACATGCCCAGACCGTTGCCCTTCTCCTTCTTGGTGGAATAGAAGGGCTCGAAGATGTGCTTGATCACTTCCGGGCTCATGCCCTTGCCGTTGTCCGTGACGCGCACCAGCAGGCCGCCGCCGTCCGTCCGGGTGCAGGCGATGTCCACCTTGCCGCCGTCGGGCACCGCATCCAGGGCATTGCCCATGATGTTGAGGAAGACCTGCTGCAGCTGGCCGCGGTCGGACACGATGTCCGGCAGGCCGTCGGCGAAGTCCGTGCCGATGTTCACGCCGCGGTTCTTGGCACCGCGTTCCAGAAAGCCCATGGTCTCGGTCAGCACTTCGGGCACGCTCAGTTCCTGGCGGTTGGCCTCCATGCGCCGGGCAAAGCCCAGCAGACGGTGGGTGATGCCGCGGGCGCGTTCCACGGTGCTCTCGATGGCCTCCAGCAGGTTGATGAGCCGGTCCTTGCGCTCGAAGTCGCCGCTCATGTGCAGCAGGTCGAGGCCAAGGCCCGCCTTCTCGTTGATGACGGCCAGGGGGTTGTTGACCTCATGGGCCACCCCGGCCGCCAGCCGGCCGATGGAGGAGAGCTTCTGGTTGTGCTCCATCTGGGCGAAGACCGCCACGCGGCGTTCGTCGCTGGCCTGCAGGCGTCCCACCAGATGCTTCATCAGCAGGTGCGAGACCAGCACGATGACGGCGATGCCGCCGCAGAAGACCAGCAGCAGTTCGCTGCGCAGGGCCGTCCAGGGTTTGTAGATGTCCAGGGTGGGCTTGACCGCCAGGAGCATGAAGTCCGTGCCCGTCAGGCTGGTATAGGCCACCATGAGGTCCTGTCCGCTGTCATCCTTCCAGGGCCGCACCGTGGTCTCGAAGGACTGGGGCGGCAGGGTCAGGGGCAGCTTGTCCAGCACCTTGCCGTAGAAACGGGAGTTGGTCTGGAGGATGCCCCGGCTGTCACAGAGGAAGGCGTCGGTGTCCTGCATCAGGCCCACGGCGGCCACCAGGCGTTCCAGCCGGGAGGTGTCGATGGTCACGCGCAGGGTCCATTCCCGGCCGCTCTCTTCCATGCGGTGCACGGCGATGACCATGTGCGGGAAGCCGCGCAGCCCCAGGAAGACATCGCTGATGTAGCGGCCCTTGACCTGGGCCTCGCTGAGCCAGGGCTGCCCGGCGTAGTCGGCGTCCTTGAGCTTGTAGGGGCCCACATAGGCCACCTGCCGCCCGTTCACGTCCACCAGGCCCATGTCCACGAAGCCCTGGAACTCGCTCTTGAGCGCCAGGAAGACGCGGTTGAGGGTCTGCTCGTTGGTCAGATCGTCAAAGCTGTAGGCATGGGCGATCAGGCTGACGGTGGAGGCCCGCTCGCCGAGGAAAAGCTCCAGCGAGGCCTGCGATTTGCGCACCATGGCGTAGAGCGGGTTTTCCATCTCCCGTTCCAGGGTGCTCATGTACTGGGCGTGGTTGATGCCGGTGAGGATCAGCAGCGGCGTCACCGACACCGTGACCATCAGGATGGTCATGATGCGCCGCAGTGAGCGGTAACGCGCTGGTGATACGGCATCCGGCACTTCCAGCAGATGCCCGAAATACGTTTTGATTGCAGAGAACATGCGACCTCCCGCGCAGGATCGGCGCGGCCTGTGCTCCGTCGGCCTAATGGCCGCCGCCCACCAGGATGCCGGAGGCGGCCAGCACCAGCACCAGCACTTCGAGGATGGCGATGACGCACAGCAGCCACTGCTTGCGACGCGCCAGCGAGAGCGCCAGCTGGACGAAACAGACGATGGTCAGGCCCGCCAGGATGATGATGCCCACAAAGTTGCAGATGTCGCCCTTGCCGATGAGGGACAGCCAGCCCCAGCCCTGCGGGATGTGCCCGGCGGCGCGGTAATCGGCGGCGCTGCCGGTCCACAGGTGCGGCAGCTCGTCCAGGGGGATCTGCGGGGTGAGGATGCCCGTCACATACAGGATGTAGGTGATGAGCATGATCACGAAACCGATGAGGGAACCATAGAACAGAGTATCGGCATAGCGCAATTGCGCGGGCGAAGCCTGGATGTCATTCTTGTTCATTTTTCTGTCTCCTTCACTGCCCGGCGCTTACCAGCCCAGGCCCTTCAGCAGCGCCTTGGCGCCAGAGAAAAACAGCACGGCGATGACCATGATGCGGATGAACTTGGGCTTGGCCTTGGCCAGCAGGCGCACGCCCACCACGGAACCGAGCATCAGGCCCACGATGGACGGGATGGCCATCAGCGGGATCACGCAGCCCTGGTTCAGATAGACCCAGGCGGCGGAGGTGTCGGTGATGGAAAGCAGGAACTTGGAGGTGCCCACGCTGACCTTCAGCGGCACGCCCATGAGCAGGTTGAGCACAGGCACGTTGGCCCAGCCGGCGCCCAGGCCGAACATGCCGGCCATGATGCCGATGACGATGAACAGCAGCAGACCGGCCAGGGTGCGGTGGGTCTTCCAGTCCACCACTTCGCCGGTGCTGGGTTCGAGGAACACGCCGTTCATGCCCAGGGCCATGCCCACGGCGTCCTGCCTGCTGACCTCGGGACGCACGGAGTTCTTGGAGAAGAAGAGCAGCACGGCGATGCCCAGGATGGTCACGCCGAGGCAGATCTGGAGGATGTCGGTGGGCAGGGCCAGGCCCAGCATGGCGCCCGCGATGGAGCAGGCCGAGGCGATGAGGGCCACGGGCAGGGCCAGACGAAGGTTGGCGAAGTTACGGCGCAGCAGGCCGGGACCGGCAGCCAGGGCACCGGCCAGGGCCACCAGCAGGCCCGCGCCGCGGACGAAGTCCAGGTGGAAGGGGAAGAAGCCCGAGACCAGCGGCACGAAGAGCACGCCGCCGCCCACACCGGCCATGACGGCGATGATGCCGAGGATGAAGCAGAAGAAGAGCAGCGCCACGGGCCAGAACCACCACGGGTGGTTGTCCACGACCGGGGCGGTCTGCACGTCGCCCGTGGTGGCGGCCACCGGCGAAGGCGTCACGGCCGCATCCTGGGCATCGGCCACGGTGGTGACGACGCCCGTCTGGGCGGCAGGAGCCGCCGTGGCGGCGTCGGCCGCCATGCTGATGGCCGGACACGCCAGGGCGAAGGTCAGGAAAAACAGAACGAGCCACTGCCCGGCAGCGGCTTTGACGGCACGGGCCGTCGTTGCAAGTGCGTTGCGCGCCATGTGATCCCCCTTTACTGTCTGGTGGGGCGATGCCCCACATGCATTCCTTTTGATGGCTCCAGCCTACGCGCCCGGGGGGACATCCGGTATCAGGAGAATCCTGAAATTGGGGCAAACAGCCGCCAGCGGCCGGGAAATGATGGACAAGGTTCTGTTTTTGCTTGGTTATTTTCTTCACAAAAAACAGCTCCCGCCCGTATGCGGGAGGGAGGCTGCCCCAGGAGGAGGCCCGGGACATGGGGAAATCTCCCCATAGCGCCGGGGTCCTCCCGGGAGGCGGGACAAAAGAAAGCCCCCGCGTAAGCAGGGGCTTTCCGGTCAAGAGCGGACAGCGGCAGGATATGACGGATGCCGCTGCGGGGCGCACCGGGCAGGAGGGGGATCCCCCGCCCGGGGTCTAGCTCTCGGAGCTGCTCCCCTGTCTCAGGGAGCGCAGGTAGGCCATGGTCTCGGCCTTGACCACGGGCGTCAGCATGATGAGGCCTATGAGGTTGGGGAAGGCCATGAGGGCGTTGAAGATGTCGGACAGCACCCAGACCAGGTCCAGCTTCATGGACGAGCCCAGGCCCACGGAGATGATGAAGGCCCAGCGGTAGGGGACGATGGCCTTGCTGCCCAGCAGGTATTCGATGGCCTTTTCACCGTAATAGCTCCAGCCGAGGATGGTGGAGTAGGCGAAAAGGATGATGCCGATGGTCACGATGAGGCCGCCCAGTTCGCCGGGCAGGCCCGTTTCGAAGGCATAGGAGGTGAGGGGCGCGCCGTTCTTGCCGGAGGTCCAGACCCCGGTGACGAGGATGACCAGGCCGGTCATGGAGCAGACCACCAGGGTGTCGATGAAGGTCTGGGTCATGGAGATGAGGGCCTGCACCACGGGCTGGCTGGTGCGGGCGGCCGCGGCGGCGATGGGGGCCGAACCCAGGCCGGATTCGTTGGAGAACAGGCCGCGGGCCACGCCCAGACGGATGGCCATCATCACCGTGGCGCCGGCAAAGCCGCCGGTGGCCGCCACCGGTTCGAAGGCGCTGGACACGACCATGGCCAGGACGCCGGGGATCTCGGTGATGTGCATGATGAGCACCGCCAGCGCCCCCAGCACATAGAGGGCGATCATGACGGGCACCAGCAGGGCGGTGACGCGGCCGATGCTGCGCACGCCGCCGATGATGACGGCGGCGGTCAGGCCCATGAGCACGATGCCGGTGATGCCGGGAGCGATGGAGAAGCTGTGGTTGAGGGCGTCAGCCACGGAGTTGGACTGCACCATGCTGCCGATGCCGAAGGTGGCGATGGAGGCGAAGAAGGCGAAGAGGGTGGCCAGCCATTTCCAGCCCAGCCCGCGCGAGATGTAGTACATGGGGCCGCCGCTGAAGGTGCCGTTCTCGTTCTGCACGCGGTACTTCACGGCCAGCACGGCTTCGGCGTATTTGGTGGCCATGCCCACAAGGCCGGTCATCCACATCCAGAACAGGGCGCCGGGCCCGCCGATGTAGATGGCCGTGGCCACACCGGCGATATTGCCGGTGCCCACCGTGGCCGAAAGGGCCACCATCAGGGCCTGGAAGTTGGAGATGTCGCCCTGTGCCTTCTTGTCGGGCGTCTTGCGGACGATGAGGCCGAAGGCGTGGATCAGATGGCTGAACTGCAGGGCACGCAGGGAAAAGGTCAGCCACAGGCCCGTGCCGACCAGAAGGATCATCAGGGGCCATCCCCAGACATAACCAGCGACCACGTTCAAGAAATCCAGCATGTTCCCTCCCGGAGAAGAGGCTGCGCCCTGCGCGCCTCCCGGCGCTTTCGATTTAAAATAAATACGCCGTTGTTTACAAACATTAAACCATGCTATAAAATTTTTTTGCGACTGCAAAGGGGTTTCAGCCGCAAAAGTTCACATCGTCCACATTTCATCCAATGCCGTTCCCGCGGGGACGTCCCGGGGAGCGGACACAGGGGGAACCATGATCCGTTCACTTCTTTCCTGCCTGCTGATGCTGCAGGTGCTGCTTTTTTCCCTTCAGGTCGCCACGGTCCAGGCCCGCGCGGATGCCGCCACGGAATACCGGATCCAGACCTTTCCCCTGGAGCGCAACGGCATAGCCCTGCACCTGCAGCGTCTGACCGTGGCCGGGACGCAGCCGCAGCGCCAGATCCTACTGGTGCATGGCCTGACCTATTCCTCGCATGAATTCGACGTGGATTATGCCGATTACAGCCTGGCCCGCTATCTTGCCGCGCGCGGCTTCGCCGTCTGGACCTTCGATGTGGCGGGCTATGGCGAGTCCCAGGAGGTGAAGGACGGCTTCATGCCCGATTCCGACTATGCCGCCGAGGATGCCGCGGCGGCCGCTGCCGAGATCCTGAAGGTCTCCGGCCAGAAGAAGCTGGATGTGCTGGGCTGGAGCTGGGGCACCGTCACCAGCAGCCGATTCGTGGCCCGCCATCCCGAGATGGTGAAGAAGCTGGTGCTGTACGCGCCCATCATGGTGGGCCTGGGGGCGGCGGACGTGAAGGTGCCGTTCAACCACAACACCTGGCTGCATGCCGCGGGCGATTTCCAGACCACCAAGGACGGCGCCATCGATTACAGCATCGTGGATCCGCAGGTGGTGGCCGTGTTCCAGTCCAACTGCTGGCGCTATGACAAGGATTCCAGCCCCAACGGCGGCCGCCGCGACCTGCTGGTCTCCGCCGAGACCCCCCTCATCGATCCTGCCTCCATCCAGGTGCCCACGCTGGTCATCGGCGGAGACAAGGACCCGTACCTGAACCTCGACAGCATGCGGGCCGCCATGAGCAAGCTGCCTTCCGGCTCCAGGCTGGAGATCATGCCCGGCGCTGCCCATGCCATGATGATGGAAAAGCCCTATTACAGGGAATTCCGCCAGAAGGTGGTGGCCTTCCTGGAACACTAGACGCGGGCCGGGGCAGACCGGACCTCGCGGCTTGACGGGAGCGACCCGTCCTGACATGCCGCCCCGTTCACCGGCCTGCGCCGACAAACGGGGCGGTATCCCGTTTCCGGGAAGGAAAGGATGTGACGGCGTGTTCGACGTACCGTGCGCACGGCACGGCCGTATCACAGGGCATCCTCCGGCGGGACGGCAGCGGCAGCCGCGGCGGCGAAGGGCGGCACGAAAGGGCGGGGATCTCCAGGCGGCCTGCGCGGCCGTGCCCGTCACGGCGAGGTGAGCCGGGGGCACTGGCAGCAGGGCCAGGGGCCATCCCCCGTCATCCGGCTGGCCGCTGTTAGGCCTCCATCTCCACAGGCAGGCCGAGCATGGCGCGGCGCAGCATGTCCAGGGCATGGCTGGCGGCGCGCTGGCGGGTCCAGGCCCGGCCCATGTAGCGGCCGTGGGGGCGCATGACGCGCAGCCAGGTCCGCCCCCCGTCGCTGAGGGCGATGTAGACCAGGCCCACGGGCTTGGTGGCCGTGGCGCCGCCGGGCCCCGCGATGCCGGAGATGCCCACGCCCCAGGTGCTGCCGTAGCGGGCGCAGGCCTGCTGGGCCATGCAGCGGGCCACTTCGGGGCTGACGGCCCCCACCCTGGCCAGCAGCTCTTCGGGCACGCCCAGCAGGCGGGTCTTGGCCTCATTGGCATAGGTCACGAGGCCCTGATGGAAGACCGACGAGGCACCGGCCACATCGGTGATGCGCTTGGCCAGCAGGCCGCCCGTGCAGGATTCGGCCGTGGTCAGGGTCTCGCCGCGTTGCAGCAGCAGGGGCACGACGACGCTCTCCAGATTTTCCACATCCACGCCGTAGACGTGGTCGCCCAGGCGCCGGCAGACGTCCTCCCGCACGGGGGCCACCAGTGCCGCGGCCTCTCCGGCGGTGGCGGCCTTGGCCGTGATGCGCACGAACATCTCGCCGTCGGTGGCGTAGGTGGCCACCGTGGGATTGGCGCCGCCGGTCAGGTCGCGCAGCCGCAGTTCGGCATCCCCTTCGCCCAGGGCGAAGGTGCGCACCATGCTGGACTGGATGCAGGCCCCGGTCTTGCGGGCGAGCCAGGGCACAACCCCGTCATGCAGCATGGGCAGGAGCTCGGACGGCGGTCCGGGCAGCAGGATGACCAGCTTGTGCCCTTCCGCGGGCACGGCGCAGCCCGGGGCCGTGCCCACGCTGTTGGCGAAGGCATGACTGCCGCGCGGCAGCCAGGCCTGCTTGTACTGGTTCTCGCCCACGGGCCGGTCACCGAAGTATTCCCGCAGCCTGCGCAGGCTGTCCGCGTGCTCTTCCAGGGGCAGGCCCAGCACGCGGGCCACGGTCTCCTTGGTGAGGTCGTCGCCGGTGGGGCCCAGGCCGCCGGTGGTGATGACCAGGTCGCTGCGTTGCAGGGCGGCGCGCAGGCACGCTTCCAGACGGGCGGCGTTGTCGCCCACCACGCAGGCATGGTGCAGGTCGACGCCCAGGGCGGAAAGGGCGCGGGCCACATGGGCGGCGTCCGTATTGATGGTGTGGCCGAGCAGGAGCTCGGTGCCCACGGCAATGATCTCGGCTTTCATGTGCTGCTCCTTGTCTGTGGGGCGCCGGGGGCTCAGGCGGCGAAGACGCTGTCCAGCCAGCGGCGGAAGAACGTCTGTCCGGCGGCAGCGGCACGGCCGCCCAGGTCGCGGGCATCCTGCCGGATGGCCGCCACGTCCAGGCGGGCGGCGGCCAGTTCGCAGGCATGGCCCATGAGCCAGTGCTCCATGCGGGCGGCGTCGGCCTCGGCATGGAACTGCAGGGCCAGCTGTCCCGGCCCGGCCCGGAAGGCCTGGTGGGGCGTGATGTCCGTGGAGGCCAGCAGGCTGGCGCCGGGCGGCAGGTCGAAGGTATCGCCGTGCCAGTGCAGCACGGGGGCCCCGCGCAGGGCGGCCAGGGGCGAGGCTTCCCCGGCCTCCGTCAGGTGCAGGCCGCCCCAGCCGATCTCCTTGGCCTTGCCGGCATAGACGGCCGCGCCCAGGGCCTGCGCCATGAGCTGGGCGCCCAGGCAGATGCCCAGCAGGGGACGGCCTTCGGCCAGACGGCTGCGGACGAGTTCCTGTTCCCGCGCAAGGAAGGGGTAGGCCGCCCCGTCGTGGACGCCCATGGGGCCGCCCAGGACGACACACAGGTCGGCATCGAGCCAGTCCCGTGCGGCGGGCAGCCCGTCCGCCACATGGCAGGCCCGTATGGTCCAGCCCGCTTCACGGAGTACGGGCGCGAAGGTCCCGAGGTCTTCAAAATCAAGATGTTGCAATACAAAACAGCGCATATGTCCCTCCTGTCCGGGAGGCCGGCCGGGCGGGCGCGGCCTCTCCGCTGCTCCCTGTCATACACGCGGAAGGCCGGGAGGGAAAGGCTTGCCCCCCCGATATGCTTTTGATAGGAAATAACATATGATACCTGGATGGACCCTATGAGTGATGTACCGTTGCCGGCCGACTGGTTCGAATCTCATGTCATGGATGCTGCAGATCCCCTTTGGCAGTGGCGTGTCCACAGTGACCGCGTCGTCCTGAGCCCGGAGGCCGCGAGCCTGCTGGAAGGCGGGACCGCAGGGAGCTACCGGGGCGGATCCGCTGCGTTCTGTGCCGGTCTTGCCGCCGGCCGCCAGGAGGGGGTCCGGCAGCTTTTCGGCACCCTGCGCCGCTCCTCCGGCAGCGCCCTGGAGATCCTGCAGGCCGTGGGCGGGGACATCATCTGCTGCCGTGCCATCGTGCTGGAACGCTTCCCCTGCGGTACGCCCCGTCTGCTGGTGGGGGCGCTGACACGCCTGGACGGCAGGGGCAGATGGTACCAGCCGGGCGCTGAGGGCCGGTGGATCTATGACCGTGCCCGGGAAGAGTACACGCTGGACAGGAACTGCGCCCGTCTGCTCCATCTGCCCGACAGCGGCGCCCTGCGCCTTTCCCGGCAGGCCATCCGGGACATGATGGGGCCCGAGACGGTCCGGGTCCTGTCCACCCGTTTTTCCCGGCTCCTGTCCGCCCGTGACCATGACGGCAGCTTTGTGGAGCGCGTGCTGCTGACCCTGCCGGACGGCAGCCGCAAGGACTTTCTGGCCTGCGGCACCCTGGTGGGCCATGACGGCAGCGGCACGCCCGTCTATGTGACGGGGAACCTTGTGCCGCGGGGCGGGGAGGAAGGGCAGGAGGCCCTTTCCAGCAAAAACTGCGAGATCTCCCTCATGGCCCTGTTCGGCAGCGGTGACGGCCTGTGGGACTAGAACATGGAGACCAACACCATCTATTACAGTCCCCGGTATATCGCCATGCTGGGCTATGACCAGCGCAGGTTCGGGCATACCTTCGAAAGCTGGCGGGACAAGCTGCATCCCGATGAACGGCCGGCGGTGCTGAAGCGGCAGATGGACATCATCATGTCGCCCCGTTACGGGGACAGTTACGAGCAGTCCTTCCGCATGCTCAAGGCTGACGGCACATACTGCTGGATCCTGAGCCGCGCCCGCGTCCTGCGGCGCAACGCCCACGGCCGTGCCACACGCCTCATCGGCCTGCATACGGACATCACCGCCACCCAGGGCGAACGTGACCGTCTGGCGGAGATGATCGAATATGACTCCCTGACGGACGTCCACAGCCTGGTCTATTTCCACAACGAGCTGGACCGGCTGGACAGGCAGCCCGACAGGGAGGTCAGCGTCATCAGCTGCGATGTCAACGGGCTGAAGCTGATCAACGACTATCTGGGGCACGACACCGGCAACAGCATGCTGCAGACGGCCGCCCGCCTGCTGCGGAGCTCGCTGCGTTCCACGGACTGCGTGGCCCGCCTGGGCGGCGACGAGTTCGCCGTGCTGCTGCCCCGGTGCAACCTGCGCGACGCCGCGCGGGTCCTGGAGAAGATCAGGGAAGTTTTCCGGCATTACAACGAACATTCCGGCCATGTGCCGGTCATCATGTCCTTTGGCCTTTCCGGTGCGGAAGAGGCGCCCTCCCTGCGGGAGGCCCTGGCCCTGGCCGACCGCCGGATGCTCCACGAAAAGCACGGCAGCCGGCTGGTTTCCGGCCATGCCATCAAGGCCTGGATAGAAAAACGCAAGGATTGCGTGGTATCCCTGGAGGAGAGCCGCTATGATGGGTGAAGCGCCCGACCCCAATACAGTCACCGTGGATCCCCGCGAAGGCGGGCAGAAGCTGCTGCAGTTCCTGCAGCGGCGCCTGGACTTGCCGCCGTCGCTGCTGCACCGCTGGATCCGCACGGGTCAGGTCCGCATCAACGGAGGCCGGGCGAAACCGTTCGGTCTGGTGGCCGCGGGCGACGCCGTGCGCCTGCCCCCCTTCGCCCTGGGCATGAGCCGCAGGAGCAAGGCTGCGGGGAGCCTGTCTTCCCCGGCACCGGGCCAGGAGCCGCGCCCGCGGGCGCAGGCCCTGCCGCCCCTCCCCCGTCCCCTGCTGCAGGACGGGGACCTCTGGGTCTTCTGCAAACCGGCCGGGCTGCCCACCCATCCCGGCACCGGGCATGAGGACAGCCTGTCCAGCCGCCTGGCGGCCCGGGCGGGCGATGCCCCCTTCAAGCCGACGCCTGTCCATCGCCTGGACAAGGACACCTCGGGCATCCTGCTGGTGGCCGCCAGTTTTTCCGTGCTGCGCGAGCTGACCACGGCCCTGCGCGAGCGGCGCATGAAAAAAGAATATCTGGCCTGGGTGGAAGGCCGCTGGCCCCATGCCGGCGTGCGCCTGTTCCGGCACTGGCTGCGCAAGGAGACCGGGAACGGCCGGGAACAGATGCATGTCCGGCAGACGGGCGCGCCGGGCAACGGCGAGACGGAAGCCCTGCTGCTGGTCCGGCCCGTGCGCGTGGAGCAGCGGCACAGCCTGCTGCTGGTGCGGCTGCTGACCGGCCGCACCCATCAGATCAGGGCGCAGCTCTCGTCCCTGGGGCATCCCATCGAGGGCGATGTCAAATACGGGGCCCGGGGACGCGCCGCCGGGACGCCCATGTACCTGCACGCCATGCGGGTCATCCTGCCGGACGGGCGGCGTTTCGCCTGCCTGCCCGACTGGCCCGCCGACAGGCTGCCGCAGGCCCTGCCGGACGAGATCGACGAGGCAGCGGCCCGGCAGGGGCACTGAATCCCGGGGGCATCTCCGGGACGACGACAAAAAAGGGGGACGGCATGAAGCCGTCCCCTTTTCGCATGCCGGGGAAGACGCGGAGAGCGGGCCGCCCCCGGAAAGGCAGCCTGGGGGGCTTGTCCCCGTGCCGGAGAGCGGCCCCTGCCGCCGGAGCGCGCAGGCCCGCGTGGCGCCGGGGCCGCGGCGTTTTCCAGGGGCGCCCTAGCGGGGCAGGGGCACGTTGGTCTGGAAGCCGGTGGCCATGCACCGGGCCACATGGGCCCCGCTGCCGTCATAGACATTGACATCGTAGGTGAGCACATGGGCGCCGTTGCGCACCAGGCGGGCTTCGGCCTTGAGGGGGCTGACCATGCCGGGGCGCAGGTATTCGATGGTGGTGGACAGGCTGACCACGCCGTGCTCGTTGCCGGCATTGGCCGCGCAGCCGAAGGCCACGTCGGCCAGGGAGAAGATGGCGCCGCCGTGGGCCACGCCCATGCCGTTCTTGTGGTTCTCGGTGATGGGCATGGTCACGCGGGCATATTCGCGGCTGGCTTCTTCGATGCACATGTCAAGATAGCGTACGAGCTTGTCGTGCTTGCGGACATAACATTCCATGTGAACTCCTTGTCCCGTCTGGCGGGCATGAAAAAGGCCGGAAGAACTTCCGGCCCGATTGACTAGTAACAGTTCTTCTTTGCGTAGCTTACGCCACTTGCTGGATGCCGTCCAGCTTCCAGGTGCCGCCGTCGAGCTCACGCACGAAATGCCAGATCTCGCGCACGTTGGACGGTGTGGTCTGGTCAGGACGCTCGCGCATGAGGACATCGAAGTAGACCTGGGCGCGCTGCTCCTTGTCTTCGTTGACCACGCTCAGGAGCTGGGCATTGACCAGGAGGATCTCGGTCTTGCTGGGTTCGGTCTCTTCGGCCAGCTGCTGGCGCACGGCATCCATGACGGCCGGGCTGGCGAACTGGGCGATATCGTTGAGGTCACGGTTGTCCCAGGCGGCCTGGAGGCGGTTGTAGGCCATCTTGGCGCCGCGCAGGAATTCTTCGGCATCGAAATCGGCGGGCATGGGGATGACCACTTCGGGCTGGCTGTTGTAGGTGCTGCCCTGGCTGCTCAGGCTGTCCCAGCCGGTGGCCGCGGTATCGCTGCGCTGCAGGGGGGGCTCCATGCCGCCCGCGGGGGCGGTGCCGGCACCGGCGGGCGCGGGCGCGGTCTTGTTGCGGGCACGGGCGAAGAGCTTCAGGCCCACGAAGAGCAGGATGCCGAGCAGCAGGATGTCCATGATGCCGCCGCCGGAGAAGCCGCCGCCAAAGAGCAGGGAGCCGATGAGCGAACCGGCCAGAAGGCCGCCCAGCAGGCCGCCCATACCGCCGAGGAAGCCCTTGCGCTGGGGCTGCTGGGCCTGGGCCGCCTGCTGGCGCTGCTGCGTGGACTGGCGCTGCATGGCGCTGGGGGCCTGGGCAGGCTGGGACATGGAGGGACGGCTGCCGAAGGAGCGCCCGCCGCCCAGACGGGCCGCATCGGCCGTGTCGGGCAGGGCGTACATACAGGCGCCTCCCAGCATGATGAGCATGGTCAGAATGGCTTTGATCTTCATGGGTGTCTCCGTAAGGGTGAAAGATGCGCGTGTGCTTCTTTTCTCAATAGCATGTACTATAGCTGGCTTGGTCAAAAAGGCAAGGGGCGCAGGGCTCTCCCGGAGGGACGGCCGGGCCTTCCCGAGGATAATCACGGGAAATAGCTGTCAAAAAAAGTGTGTTTCCCGGCCCTAGCGATTTTTGTCGGGCTGCTCCGCCGCGTCCACATACAGCCAGAGGACGCTCCCCAGGACCAGGGGCATGGGCTGGCCGTCGGGCCCCTTGAGGGGCTGGCCGGGGACCTCCACCACGCAGCACCACCAGCCGGGCGCGCCCGGGGTGAAGGTGAACTGGCCGTCGGCGCCGGTGCGGGCTTCCAGGTCATGCTGCCAGGGCAGGGGGCCTGTCTTTTTTTCCGTGCGGATACGGTCCATGTAGACGCGGGCATGGGCCAGGGGACCGTCAGGCCCCAGGGCCCTGCCCGTGAAGCTGCTGCCCGCGGTCAGGCCGAAAGGCCGGGTCAGGGGCAGGATCTCCAGGCGCAGTCCGGCAGGCCGGTCCCAGCCGTCTTCCACGCCGCAGACCGGCAGGATGCTCTTGACGTACTGCTGTTCGAAGCACTGTCGTTCCGCATTGAGGCGCGGGCGGGTCTCGGTGATGAACTGGTAGAGGCCGGGCCGGTCGATGGCCACATTGGCGCCCCAGGCCCTGGTATCCAGGTACAGGCTCTCTTCCATGTCGCCCAGCAGGTCGCGGCGTTCGGGCTGGGGCGTCCCGTTGACGAAGCGTGTTCCGGCATCATGCCGCAGCACGGCGAAGAGCTGGGGCATCTCCAGGGGCTGGGCGGCATGTTCCCGGGGACGCATCAGGCTGATGAGCATGTCCACTTCCTCATCGAGCGGCGGCGGGGCGGGCTGGGCAGCCGCCTGGGCCTTGTCCTCGCCGTCCGCGGGGACGGCCGCGGCGGGGGCTTCCGTGCCGCTCTCCCCGTTCCGGGCCTCCTTGGCGGCGGGCGCTTTGACGGCCTGGCCTTCCGCTCCTTTCTTCGCGGCGGGAGCGTCGATGACGGTACGGCTGGGGATGAGCAGGGTGACTTCGGCGCGGGCCGGGGCGGGGACGGTCAGGGAGACGGCCAGGGACAGCATACAGCCCAGCAGGGCGGCACGTGGCAGTGACATGCTTCGATCCTTATTTTATGGGTAATACAGGGAAGATGTAGCAATTTTCCCCGTTTTTGTCATGCGTCATTTCCGGGGGGCTCAGGGCAGGGGCGTGCGCGCCAGGGCCAGCACGTCCACGCGCGCGGCCCCGGCACGGCGCAGCTCTTCACCGGCGGCCCGCAGGGTACTGCCGGTGGTGATGATGTCGTCCACCAGCCACAGGCGCAGCCCCCGGACACCGTCGGCCCGGAACGTCCCGGCGGCGTTGCGCCGTCGCCGGGAGGCCGTGAGCCCTGTCTGGTGCGGGACGGCCGCCGGCCGCCGCAGCAGGCCGGGACGGACGGGGAGGGAGAGCATAAGCCCCAGCGCCACGGCCAGCTCGTGTGCCTGGTTGTAGCCGCGCCGGCGCAGGTGGTCCTTATGCTGGGGGATGCCCAGCACAGCGTCGGGCAGGGGCAGACAGGACGCGGCATCCAGCAGCAGACCGGCCAGCAGGAAGGCCAGGGACGGCCTGCCGCCGTGCTTGAAACGCAGGATGAGCCGACGCAGGGCCCCGCGGTACTGGCCGTGCAGCGCCAGTCCCTGCCAGGGCGGCGGCGAGGCCAGACAGTCCCCGCACAGCAGCAGCTGTCCGGCGGCGGGCCAGGGCAGGGGCAGTCCGCAGGCCCGGCAGCGCCCCCCGCCGGAAGGGCGCAGGGCCCGGGCGCAGGCGGGGCAGAGCCCGTGGGCCAGCATCCCGGCCTCCGGGCCGGAGAGATCCTTTCCGGCAGCGTCCACGGGCGTGCCGCAGACCGGGCAGCGGTGCTCGGTGAATCCCAGCAGCCGGGCCAGCCGTATCAGGGGGAAGGGCCGCCGCGGCGACGCGTCCGGGCCGGCGTCCCGGTCCCTCTCCCCGGCGGCATCCTGCCCGGCGGGCATCACGGGCGGGCCTCCGCCAGCCGGGCGGCCCAGTCCCGGCCCCAGCGCTCAAGACCGGCGCACAGGTCGGGACGGGAGAGCAGGTCCCCGGGACAGGACAGGCCCCGCAGGGTGCGGGTATCCGCCATCCGGGCGCCGAAACTGGCGAAAAAGTATTTCAGGCCCAGCAGGCTGCCGGTGAAGAGCTGCTCCCCGCGCGGACGGGCCGCCGCCAGGGCCGCCAGCACCAGGGGTCCCTTCCCGGCGGGACGGCCCGCCTCGACCCCGGCCCAGATGCGCTGGGAGCGGTCCACCAGGGCCTTGGCCTGGGCGGGCAGGCCATAGAAATAGACGGGCGATGTCCACAGGACCACGTCCGCGGCGACGATGGCCGCAAAGACGGCCTCGGCATCGTCCGTCCGTGCCAGCGGGCAGGCATGGGGCGCGGCGGCACAGCTCTGGCAGCCCCGGCAGGGGCGGATGTGCTTTTCCCGCAGGGCGATCTCCTCCACCGCCCCGCCGCAGGACAGCCCTCCGGCGATGAGGCGGGCCACGGTGTGGGTGGTGCCGTTGGCGCGGGGGCTGCCCAGCAGGGAAAGGATGCGCATCAGACGAAGTCCCCGCAGAAGGGGTTGTTGCGGCGTTCGTTGCCGATGCTGGTGGCCGGGCCGTGACCGGGCAGGACGGCCGTTTCTTCCGGCAGGGCGAAGAGCACCTTGCGGATGGAGCGCAGCAGGGTGTCGTGATCGCCGCCGGGGAAGTCCGTGCGGCCCAGGGAACGGTAGAAGAGGGCGTCGCCGGTGAAGACGGCCTTTTCGTCCGGGAAGTAGTAGGAGACACCGCCGGGGGTGTGGCCGGGAGTGTCCAGCACGGTGCAGGCCATGCCGCCGAAGACCTGTTGTCCCGTGGGCAGGTCACGGCTCTCGAAGGCGGGCACCGGCGGGAAGCCCCAGATGCCGCCGTCGGAGGATTCCGTGCCGATCAGGCAGGCATCGTGGACGGGGGAGTAGACCGGGGCGCCGGTCTCTTTCACCAGCGTGGCCACGCCGTACATATGGTCGAAGTGGCGGTGCGTGAGGCAGATGGCGGCCAGCGTCAGGCCCTTGGCGCGCAGGTCGTGCAGGATGGGGGCGGGGTCGCCGCCGGCATCGATGACCACGGCCTGACCGTCCTTGTGGACGAGATAGCTGTTGGTCTCCAGCGGCCCCAGAGGATAGACGGAATACGGCATGGGATCCTTCCTTTTGCGAGATGGGGTTTTCTTCTTGGTAGCGCAGGAGGGAGCGGGGGGCAAGCCCGCTCCGGGCGGTATGTCCCGGGCATCATTTCTTGATTTTTTCTAGACAATACGGAGGGGGACAACTACACTGGCGGCATGAATACCGCTCCTTCCGCCTGTGACCTGACCCGCAGGGACCTCATGGACATGGACGCCCTCCTGATGCAGGAACTGGGCAAGTTCATCCAGTGTTCGCACCATGCCCTGTATTTCCCCACCGCCCATGCGCCGCGCCAGCCGGAACTGCTGCCGCGCGAACGCCGCCTGCTCCTGCCCCTGTACCGGCAGGGGAGCCTGCTGGGCGTGCTCATGCTGCACGGCGTCAAGGTGCGGGATGCCCGTGCCCTGCTGCCGCAGCTGCCCGCCATCGCCGGCCTTTGCCTGGAGCTGCTGGCCCGGGTCAAGGCCACGCGCGTGGATGCCGTGACCGGCCTGGCCACGGAGAACGTGCTCTACGGCGCCATGGAAGACGAGGCCGCCCGGGTGCGCGAGCTCTTCGCGGACCCTTCCCGGGGGGACGGCGAGCACTTGCCCCTGCACCGGCTGTGCATGGGCCTGGTGCTGCTGCATTTTTCCAACGGGCGCGAGATCGTGGGCCGCATGGGCTTCCGTTTCGCCGATGAGCTCATGCGCCGCGCGGCCGAAGCCCTGCGGGAGGAGCTGCCGTCGGATGTGGTGGCCGCGCGCGTGGGACGCTTCGGCATGGCCCTGCTGCTGCCCTCGGTGAGCGGCCGCAGCGCCTGCCAGAAGACGGCCGAGGCCGCCCTGGCCCGCATGGCCGGTGCCGCCCTGCCCGCGCCCCTGACGGGCAGGACCATACGTCCCCGCCTGAGTGCCGGTCATGCCGTGTACCCGCAGGACATGGAAGGCGCGGAACTGCGTCTGCCCATGTTCGAGCAGGCCCGCATGCTCATGGAGCGCGCCCGGCTCGCGGCCCGCATGACCTCCCAGCCCGGGGCGCCGCGCGTCATGCCCTTTGCCCGCATCCTCCAGGACGGCGGCACCGTGCTCCGGGCCCTGCCCCAGGGCCGGGTGCGTGTGGGCCTGGGGGCCCAGGCCAAGGCCCGGGAAGGCATGCGCTTCGCTGTGTGGGGCCCTTCGGGACAGGACGGGGCCGGCAATCCGTACAAGGGCGAAGTGGTGCTGCTGCAGGTGCGGGAATTCCATTCCGTGGCCGAGACCGTGCATCTGGCCGATGCCACGGCGCCGCTGGAAGCCGGTGACAGGCTCAGCCTGCTGGAAGTGCCCTCCCTTGCCGCTTTCCCTCCAGCGCCGAGCGGCAGGGCCGCTGCCGCCGATGTGCCCGGCACGCCCGGGCAGGAAGGAAGCGCCGCGGCGGATACGGAGCCGGACGGGGCCCCCGCCGCCGGGAGCGTGCGGGAAGGGCGCGCCCGCGTCCCGGCGCTGGAGGACGGCGCCTGCGCGGGCATCTACGGTCATGGGGATTTTTTGCATCTTTTCGCCCAGGAGAAAGAGCGCACGGGGCGTTTCGTGCTGGCCATCGTGCGGGTGGATGTCCCGCATGACGCACGGCAGGAAGCGGCCCTGGGCGAATGTCTCGCGGCCTGGCGGCAGATCCCCGAACTGTGTGCCGGAGAGCCTCTGGCCGGGCTGTACGGCAGCAATGCCCTGATCTTCTTCCATGCGGACAGCAGTGCCGAGGCCCTGCTGCCCCACTACACGGCCCTGTGCGCCCGCCTGGAAGCGGCCGGGCTGCCGGTCTCGGCCGGTCTTGCCGGCTACCCCTTCCTGCATTACCGCAAGGGCGAGATGCCCGACTGCGCCCTCAAGGCCCTGGAGTACGCCCAGCTGCTGCCCCCGCCGCGCGCGGGCCTGTGCAACTCCCTGGCCCTGAACATCAGCGCGGACCGCCGCTATGCGCTGGGGGACGTCTTCGGCGCCATCGACGAATACAAGCTGGCCCTGCTGGCCGATGCGGAAAACGTGCTGGCCCGCAATTCCCTGGGCGTCTGCATGGCCGCCCTGGGCCGGTATCACGAGGCCCGGCGCCACTTTCTGGAGGCCCTGCGCTACAAGGGCGATGCCGGACCGGAACGCCAGGCGCGCATCGCCCAGACCCATTACAATCTGGGCACGGTCTGCCAGCAGCTGGGCGAGTGCCGTTCCGCGGCCCGCTATTACCGGGAATGCATCAAGGACGCCCCGGAGCATGTCTATGCCCATCTGCGTCTGGGGCAGCTGTGCGAGGAAGGCGGGCGCCGCAACGAGGCTCGGCGCTTCTACGAGCTGGCCGCCGCCATCGAGGACAGGCAGTCGGAGCAGGCCGGGGAACAGCGGCCCAGCCTCGCCCGGCGCTATCTGGCCCGGCTCGCGGCCCGGCAGCGGCATGGCGGCGAGGCCCGCGAGCTGCTGCACGATACCCTGCTGCGCAATCCGTTCGATGCGGCGGCCATGCTTTTGCTGGCCCGCCTGTATCTGGACGGTGACGAGGATCCGGCCATGGCCGAGCTGCTGGCCCGCAAGAGCGTGGGCCTGCGCGACACGCCCGAAGGCTGGCAGGTGCTGGCCCGGGCCCTGCGCGCCCTGGGCCGCGAAGAGGAAGCCAGCCTGGCCGAGGCGCACGCCTCCGTGGGCTAGCAGGAAGGCGCGGAAGGACGGGGAAGGGAGCCCGTGCACCGTCACGCCCCGTGTCCGTGCGGGCGGGGACGCGTCCTGCGCATGGCAGGGGCGCCGCCGGCGGCCCCAGGCCATTCCTTCCGAACGGGACGCGGGAAGGAAACGAAGAGGGCGGCATCCGCCATCTGGAGGGCAGGAAGATATTTCTCCGCTTCGTGTGTCCGGCGGAGAGGATGCGGGGACGGATCATCCGTGCCGTGCATCGTGGAGGGGGGGCCTGCGGGCCCTCCCTTTTGCTTTGCCGGAAGCGGGCATGAAAAAAAGGGCCACCCGCATGGCGGATGGCCCGGATGGCTGCGGCAAGGGCGGAGGCTAGCGGCCCAGCAGGGCCTTGCTGGCCGGGGTCAGGCCGCGCAGGCTGTCCACGACCCTGGCCGTGCCCAGTCCGGCGGGGTCCTGTTCCATGATGATGAGGATGCGGGCATCATCGGCGCTGACGCGGGTCAGGGTCTCCATGGCCAGGGCCCGGCTGCGGGGCGTGCCGCGGAAGGTCCACATGGTGCCTTCCTGCTGCAGTTCGGTGGGCGCGTCCTGCATCTCGCGCATGCGGGAGGCGCAGGTCCTGGCGTCCATCCCGTCCTTGTTGGGCAGGATGAAGATGCTGATGTGGGCCTCCACGGCTTCCTCGCCGCGTTTGCCCAGCAGGAGCATGTACTCGTCCGGGTGGCCGCTCTGGAAACCGGGACGTTCATCGCTGGTCCAGCCGTCGGGCAGGTCCACGGCGAACTGGCTGAAGGTCTTTTCGGCGGCCGGGGCACTGACGGCGGCGGCCAGCAGGAACACGAGAGCAAGAAGAATGTGGCGCATGGCAGATCCTTTGGAGTGGGATGAGGGGTCCCCGCCAGCATAGCCCGCGGCGGGGCCGGGGGCAAGCGGGGTCAGGGCCGCGTCAGTTGCAGCTGGGCGAACGGTACGGCCATGCGGATGATGAGGAAGCCCCAGGGCAGGAGTTGCAGCACGAGGCTGCGGGCCTTCAGGGGCCGGTACAGGAAGACGCTCCAGCCGATGATGGCCAGGGCCGCCAGCACCGAGAGGACCAGGGCGTGCATCTGGGGCAGGATGTCGAAGGGGATGCCGCTGTGCAGGCTGCGCAGCAGGGCGGCCAGCAGGGTGCTCCAGAGGTCGATGATGGAGGGCAGGTAGCCCACCACGGCCCAGACGGCGCACCAGCGGACGGCCAGGCTGAACGTCCTGTCGTCCGTCAGCGGCCGCTGGTGGCGCAGCTGCCAGAGCCGGAGCAGGGCAGCGCCGCCCGCCAGCGAAAGGTAGCGGAAGAGCAGATGCAGGCCCTGGCGGATCTGGAGCAGGATGAAATCGCTGCGTTGCATGCCCTGCGGCGGGTCCAGCAGCAGGCCCGTGGACAGCAGGCTGCCCAGAAGGAAGAGCAGCAGGGCCAGCAGGCAGCCCCAGAGCGTCAGGCGCAGGTCGCCGGTGCGATAGGCCGTGATGCCCGGGTCCGCGGTGTCGGGCCAGTGCCGGGAGGCGCGCAGCAGGGCCCAGAGCAGCAGGGTGGCCGGCAGCCAGGCCAGCAGGGCCACGACGGCGGGCTGGACCAGGAGATCGGCCAGGGGAGGCATCTGCGGTCGCCGCAGGGCCTCCGGCAGGAGCATGAGCGGGAACAGGGGCAGGGCCACGGCGGCACAGAGCAGGCCCAGGCGCAGGAGCTGGCGGCCGCCCCAGAGGCACAGGGCCGCGTTGCCCCTGCGGCCGGCCAGCAGGGTCATGAGGATGAGGAAGGGCAGGGCCTGGGCCGTCTGCGCGAGCAGGGCCTGCAGGTTGCCCAGCCAGTATATGAGGATGAAAGTCGTTTGCATGGGTCACTCTCCTGCCCGCTATATAAGCGTTGCCCGTGCGGGCCGCAAGAGGAGGGCCCGCACGTCCCCGTCGCCTCCCGCGGTACGCGCCGGACGGGAGACCTGCCGCGCGGCCGGGTGATGGCGCCGGGCCTTTGCTGGGCGGCCCCCCGTCCTCCGTCCGCTGCCGTGCCGGGGGAGGCCCGCCGGGAGGCTTGCCGCCGCCGTGCGCTTGGGGTATGACTCGTCTGTTTCACCTCCGTCAACCTGCGGGATGCTCCATGTCGTTCTTTACTGTTTTTCTGCTGGCCGTGGCCCTGTCCATGGATGCTTTTGCCGTGGCGCTGGCCTCGGGATGCGCCATCCGCGAAATACGTCTGCGCCAGTATGTCCGGGTCAGCGCGGCCTTTGGCTTTTTCCAGTTCTTCATGCCGGTGCTGGGCTGGTTCCTGGGACAGTCGGTGCACCATTTCATCGAAGCCTGGGACCACTGGCTGGCGTTCGTGCTGCTGGCATGGATCGGCGGCAACATGCTGCGCTCCGGCATCGGCGGCCTGCGCAAGGACGAACCTGTCGCCTGCCCCCGGAGCGACCCCACCGCCGGCTGGAACCTGCTCCTTCTGGCCGTGGCCACCAGCATCGATGCCCTGGCCGTGGGCCTGACCTTTGCCATGACGGATACCAATGCCTTCCTGCCTTCCTGCCTCATCGGGGTGGTCTGTGCCTGCATTTCGGCCTGCGGGCTTTTCCTGGGCAAAAAGCTGTCTTCGCTGCCCATGCTCAACGGCTGGGCCGAAGTGCTGGGCGGTGTGGTGCTGCTGGGCATCGGTCTGAACATCCTGCACGAGAGCGGCGTCTTTTAGGCGGGGGCGCCTTCCCTCCGCCTCTGCATGTCGCGGAGGAGGGGAGCGCTTTTCCCGCATGGGAGCGGCAGGCCCATGCCCCTGCGGCGGGAGCGCGCCGCGCGCGGCCCTCTGCCCGGGCCCTGCCGGGAGAGTTGCCGAGCCGCGTCAAGATGCCCTATAGTGCCGGAGGCCCGGAACCCGCCCGTGCCGCACATGGACGACGCCGTCCGGCGTGCCGGAGCGTTGAGAGGAGACGATGATCAGTATCTGCCGTTATCATGACATTTCCGTGGGGCACCGCATCTGCGGCCACGAATCCCACTGCGCCCGCCTGCACGGGCATAATTACCGTATCCATTTCACCTGCACCGCCGACGAGCTGGACGCCCTGGGCCGCGTGCTGGACTTCCAGGTGGTCAAGGAGCGCCTGTGCCGGTGGCTGGAAGACCACTGGGATCACCGCTTCCTGGTCTGGGACAAGGACCCCCTGCTGGAGGGCCTGCGGGCGCTGGATCCTTCGGTGAGCGTCCTGCCCTGCAATCCGTCCGCCGAGAACATGGCCCGCTACCTGGGCGAAGTGGTGGGCCCGGCGCAGCTGGAAGGCACCGGGGCCCGTCTGGTGGCCGTGGAGGTGGAGGAGACCGCCAAGTGCAGGGCGCGCTGGAGCCTGTGATGCGGACCCTGGCGGTCAACGAATTTTTCGTCACCCTGCAGGGCGAGGCCGCCTTTGCCGGGACGCCTGCCGTGTTCGTCCGGTTCCAGGGCTGTCCTGTGGCCTGCCCGTGGTGCGATACGCAGTATGCCGCCCGCCTGGACGGCGCGACGCTGGACTTTGCCGCCGTGCGTGCCAAACAGGGGCCGGGAGCGGGCTATGCCGACGTGGAGCCCGCCGCCCTGCTGGCGGCCATCCGGCAGGCCGGGCCGCGCCATGTGGTGCTGACCGGCGGCGAGCCCTGCCGCCATGACCTCACGGAGCTGACCTCGCGGCTGGTGGCGGAGGGCTTTCGTGTGCAGATCGAGACCAGCGGTACCATGCCCATCCGCTGCCATGCGGCGGTCTGGGTGACCCTGAGCCCCAAGCTGGGCATGCCCGGCGGGCTGGACGTGCGTCAGGATGCCTGGGAACGGGCCGGCGAGATCAAGTTCCCCGTGGACACGGCCGAGGACCTGGTCCGTTTCGAACAGGCGCTGGCAGCGGCCCGCAGGGCGGCGGCCCGGCCGCTGACGGAACTGGTCTGGCTGCAGCCCGTGAGCCAGGGGAAGGAAGCCACACGCTTGTGCGTGGAGGCGGCCTTTGCCCGTCAGTGGCGTGTGAGCGTGCAGGTGCACAAATATCTGGAGCTGCGCTGATACCCTGCGCTACAGATAAGAACAGAAGGGATGTGAAAGGCGGCGTGCGTCGGCATGTCGCCTTTTTCCGTGGCGGCGCGATCGTTGCACGGGCGCCCGGCTGCTTTCCCCGCCGGGAGAGGCGGGCATCAGGCCAGCGGGTTCTGCCCTGTCTCCGGCGCAGGGGGCTGGCAGCGTTTTGCCGGAGAGACGGGGCAAGGATCATGCGGGACATCCATGCCCACAGCCGCGTATCCGGCGAGGCGCGCGTCCTTCGTGGCGTCCCGCCACGGTGCTCGCCACCTGGGCAAGGAGGGGAACACCTTCCTGCCCGCGGAACGAAAAAAGCCACCCGGAGGTGGCTTGCTGTGTGCGGCGGCGTGCGGCTAGTGGCGCTTCAGGCGCTTCATCTCGTCCTGCATGAGCTCGAGGCCCACCAGGATATTGCGGCGCATGGCTTCCATGAGTTTGTCATCGTCCTTCTCCCGCATGGCGCTGAGGATGTCCTTGTGCTGCTGGATGAAGAGCGAGATGTCTTCGGGGGAGTAGCGGCGGGTATTGAGGAAACCTTCCACATAGTCCAGCAGGTGGCTGTCTACGGCCAGCAGATGATGCATGCGCGAAAGGGAATAGAGCTGCAGGTGGAAGTCCCTGTCCTTGTGGAAGAAAAAGTCGGCATCACGGGTATCGGCCAGGTCGCCGGCCAGCTGCTCCAGCCTGTGCATGTCCTCGGCGGTCGCCTGGTGCATGGCCTCCCTGGCCAGGGCACACTCCACCTGTATGCGCAGGTTGAAGATGTGCTCGATCTCCTTGGAGGAGGGCGGCATCATGACGATGGCCCCCTTGTAGGGGATGTTCTGGACCAGGCCGGACTTGTCCAGACGCATGAGGGCATCCCGGATGGGGCCGCGCCCCACGCCGAGCTTTTTTTCCAGATCCACAAGGACGAGACGGGTGCCGGGCAGGGCCTCGCCGGACAGGATCATGTCACGGATCAAATCGTAGGCCGCCAGCGATTTGATGGTAGAAGCAGTACTCATGGAAACTCCTTCTGTAAGGTACATATTTTGATAAATAATTTATAAAATCATGTCAAATGGCCCCCTGGAGGGCGAAAAAGGGAGGGAACCCGCCCGCATGACACGGGTTTTTGCGGCCCCGCACGGAAGGGTGTGGTCTTCCGGGCGGCCTGCAACAGGGGATCACAGGCGGGGAGGGCACGTCCGGGTACGAAAAAAGGGGCTTTCCCCAAAGAGAAAGCCCCCGGAATGGCTGGAGCGGGAGACGGGATTTGAACCCGCGACTTCAACCTTGGCAAGGTTGCACTC